>Ga0114967_10003830_pt1 | contig 12252 bp, 12 predicted proteins | sample M_130628_MF_Meta_FD_92639 | JGI IMG/M metagenome (GOLD analysis project Ga0114967, IMG submission 92639) | Freshwater microbial communities from Lake Montjoie, Canada to study carbon cycling - M_130628_MF_MetaG | ecosystem: Environmental > Aquatic > Freshwater > Lake | place: Lake Montjoie... | reverse complement strand
CGGCTACCGAGATTACATTCTCAAGATTATCAAGTTTGCCACTCTTAGAAACAACAATGAAAACAGAATTTTGAACAACTAGTCCGAGGTCCCCATGTTCTGCATCTGAGGGATGTAAAGCAACCGCCGGAATTCCGATAGACCTTAGATGGTGGCTAAACTTTTCCCCCACAATCAAGGAAGTACCAAAGCCGGTAATTATTACGGGGCTCTTTGTTTCGGTAATCGTATCAATCAGGTTCTTCAGCTGAGCATGGGATTCAAGCTCTTTCAAGGCATCATTGCTTTCGACATAAGCACTTAAGTGATTTTTCCAGTCTTGAATCATTGTGCCATTATACAACTCCATTGAGTTTTCTAATAGGATGGCGACATGGTTAAGAGTCGACTACTAGTGGCTATTCCCGCCTTTAATGAAGCGGAGACTTTACCGCTAGTTGTTAAGAGCCTTCTAAAGAACCCCTTGGTGAAGTCGATACTTGTTATTGATGATGGTTCTCATGATGCAACATATCGGATTGCTAAGGATCTCAATCTTCACGTGATTAGACATCCATACAACATGGGCGTTGGCGCTGCTATGCGAACGGCTTTTATCTATGCCGAGAGGCACGAGTACGATTTTGTTATTCAAGTTGATGCCGATGGACAACATGATGATTCTTCACTTGTTAATTTCATGAATGCATCTGCCTCTTCCGATGTCATTGTAGGCAGCAGATTCCTCTCCAAAGAGTCATTCAAGGTATCTAAGGGAAGATTCTTGGGGATGCGAATATTGAGATTCACTATCAAGTACTTATCGGGAGTTACAATTTCAGACTCCACCTCAGGTTACAGATTGTCAAACCGCAAGGCAATTAAGCTTTTTGCGGAATATTACCCTGCTGAATATCTTGGAGATACCGTGACTTCTTTGATTATCGCAAGTAAATATGGTCTTGTCGTCGGTGAAGTACCGGTCCTGATGCATCAAAGAAAAGGCGGAGAGCCGAGTCAAAATCTACTTAAGTCAATTTTCCATTTCGCGAGAACGATTGCGATTTTACACTTAACATGGATTCAAACAGTTGAGCGAAAGAATATGGAGATTTTGTCATGAGTATTTTGAGCATCTCGCTTCTTGTTATATCGATTAGCACAATTGCTTGGACGTTAAGGACAGGTGCGGTGTCGGAGAAGTATTCCTTTATATGGGTCTTGAGCGCTGCACTTATTTTGGTACTTAGTGTTTTCCCGAAAACTCTCGATTGGGCAGCAGATAGACTCGATGTTGCTATTCCTTCAAACTTACTATTCTTAGTAGGACTTGTAGCACTTTTGATAGTTGTGGTTACTCTTTCACTTGACTTGAGCCGTCAAGGTAAACAGATCCGGAGACTTGCGGAGGAGATTGCTATTTTGGAAAACCGAGTTGTGGAATTGCAGAGTGAGTGAAATCGGCAAGCAACAAGTTGGAATAGTGGTTCCAACACTAGGGGAAAGAGAAAGATTTCTTTACGAAACTCTCTTATCAATCAAATTAGCCGGAGACGCATATGTAATTCTGATTCACCCTGAGAGCTTTCTTGTCCCTAAAGAAATTTTAGCTTTGTGCGATAAGAATGTCGTAGAACAGAGCCAAGGCTTGCCTCAAGCAATAAACCAAGGAATTGCTACCTTGCCGCAAGAGTGTATCTATGTAAACTGGCTAGGAGACGATGATCTACTTGCGCCCGATTCACTCTCAAATTCGAGAGTAGCTCTTGAGAAAGATTCTTCTGCTTCTTTCACATATGGAAATTGCCAGTACATTGACGAAAATGGTCGTGAGTTGGGAATCAACAACATTGGGAAGTTAGCATCGTTCTTGATTAAATTCGGACCAGACCTGATACCACAGCCTGGTGCTCTAATAAGGCGTGCCCACTATGAACAAGTCGGAGGAGTCTCTTCTGAATATAAGTATGCTTTCGACCAAGACTTACTCCTGAAACTTTTGAAAGTTGGAAGAGCTATTCACCTTAATTTGATAGTTTCCTCCTTCAGGTGGCATTCAGAATCGCTATCAGTCTCACAGCGAAGAAATGCTGTGCAAGAAGCAAGTGTCATAAGGGTTAGAAACTTTGGAAAACTTGGCAAAACTCTTTCTATAATTACCGAACCATTTGTACGTTTTGCAACTCTCCATTCTGCAGCACCAGTTAACTTTAAAGCAAAATTACTAAAGCAAAATTGATTGTTTAGCTGGTTTGCGGAATCTATTCTGTAATACAAGAGGGAGCACAACTAGAGCAGGTAGTTGATACCGCATATTTACGCCCACTTCTCCTACATAGCAATCCAAAAGCGTTCCGGCAATTAGGAAGCCCACAAATAGTTGAGACTCCAAGGCACTAAAATGCCTTAAGGAGAGATAGATCCCTGTCAGAATTAAAATAAACAGGAGGGAATCCATTAAAATAAGCTGTCCAACCTCAATGACAATAACTCGAATGGCTCGCACCAAGCGATCTAAGAAAGTTATAGAAGTTTCTTCAGTGACTGTACTTTCTGCGATTCTACTCTTAAACAAATTCAGCAGTGTAGGCACAGCCGCGATTACTGATACAAAGGCCATGTAGATACCATTCATGATTTCTTTTCGCTTTATTAGTACTATAGCTATGACCAGCAAGAATGGAAGCGAAAACCTGGTTAATGAAGTCGCGACAATTAGAAATGTCAAACTGATGAATTTGAGTTTCTGATTTGTAATCTTGTGTAAAGGAATAAAGAGGAAGAGCAGGCAGGCCAATATTGGATCAGTAAGATTTGAAATCATCCATCTCGGGAACGTGAACGATGCTCCAAGCAATATCAAGACAACTAAAGTTATAGCTTTGGTATCGGTTCTCTTCCCTTGCACAGCGATGTAAAGGTAAATTAGTCCTGTCAAGATTATTGGTGCAACTAACATTCCAGGTATCCCAAGCAAGTACACGAATGGAGTACTAATTAATGAGTAAAAGATTCGATACTCTACGATATGGCCCGCTGGATTATATTTTTCTGTAATTATGTTTGGATCGATGTCAAAGTTCCCAAGAGAGTGTAAGGAGAACCAACCGATGACATCATTGCTCGCCACTATTTCGGAATTGCCTAGGTATCTTAAGGCCCTATAGGCATAATGCACACCGTCAGGAAAATAGAGTCCATAATCCAATCCATGAACAGTCTTCCCAAGAATGAATCTTGCAACTAACATAATTGAGAAGCAAGCAATAACAGCAGGAATGTACCAATTGACGATGCTTCGAACTGAAGCGAAATTAACCTTATATCTCATGAAAAGCCTCAATCTGAGAGAGCATCAACTTCTCGGTGTCATCACCACTCTGTTGCGCTTTATTGAATCCTAAAGTCCACGCTAGAGAAGTATTAAAGTCAAGTTTGTCATCCCAATCGAGAAGTTTACGAGCCTTACTTGAATCAAGTAATAGTGTCGTTGCTTCATGATGATCGCTAGGATTATTTCTCACTCTTCCCTCGACGTCCATAATGTTGGCACAAGTCTCTACGACATCACGCACCATGTGTATTTCTCCAATAGGAGGACCAAAATTCCAAATATCGCCTTTTTTTGTGCTTACAAGTTTGTTCATCGCAAGGATGTAACCATTCAAACAGTCAAGTACATGCTGCCAAGGTCTTATTGCATCTGGATTCCTGACTTCTGGATATTCACCCTTCGCTAGAGACTTGAATATGTCAGGCATTAGTCTGTCTTTCGCCCAATCGCCACCACCTACCACATTTCCGGCTCGCACGATTGAAATTGGAAACTTGGATAAAGTGTTCATCCAGCTTTGGACTGCGATATCGATTGCCGATTTAGATGCGCTGTATGGATCTAGGCCACCAAGCTCATCAGTTTCCTTATAATATTTTTCTATATCAAGATTCTTATAAACTTTGTCAGTAGTTACTACTATCAACTCGCCGCGGAACTCAGTGAGTTGCAGTGCTTCAAGAAGATTTATAGTACCCATGAAATTGGTATTGAAGGTTTCTCGCGGAAACTTGTAAGACTCTAGTACTAGTGGTTGAGCTGCCAAATGAAATATCTGATCTGGATTTACTATCTTGATAGCGTTGATCAGTCCATGAAAATCACGAATGTCTTGAACTAAGTCGTGTTCGAAATTCTTGGAGAGATTACCTTCTAAAAACAAAGAATTCTTTTCGGCAGGAAGTGAAATACCACTCAGTTGATGGCCTTGTTTCAGTAGCATGAGGGACAACCAGCTGCCCTTAAAGCCAGTGTGGCCCGTAATCAAAATCCTCATTTATTTATTATCCACTAGGTTGCAACCTATTTATCAGTAAACCTTGTCCTACTCGAGAAATTCTATTTGTTAATATCCCATAAGTTGAGCCTGGGCGTTAAATTCTTCCACTTGGGAGCGTAATTCATCAAAAGTGCCCGATGCTTTAATTTCACCACTTTCTAGATAGATTAAATGATCGCAATCTTTGACGGATGAGAGGCGGTGGGCGATTTGCACAATTGTTATGTCATCTCCCAGGTTTTTAATTAAATTAGTCAGCTCTTTCTCAGAAGAAGCATCAAGAGCTGATGAAAACTCATCAAGAACCAAAATCTTCGGATTGGTATACAGAGCTCGAGCCAAGCCAAGTTTCTGTCTCTGACCCCCACTGAGTTGACGATTACTTCCTCCGATTTGAGAATCAAGACTTAATTTTAGTGAATTGAAATCTTCTTGTAACCCACACATTGATAAAAGCGCTTCGACTCTTTCAATAGAGATTTCCGACTCCTTGAATCCAAGAGCAACGTTGTTCGTTATAGAGGTGCTTGAGATAAATACTTCTTGTGGTACATAAGAAATTAGTCCAGGAAACATTTCAATTGCTTTTCTTGGTGTTTCTGTACTTATTAAAATAGTACCTGTTTGAGGTTCAATTACACCTAGTAGAAGATCAACAAGAGTAGATTTTCCTGAACCTGAAACACCAACAATCCCTAAGTGAGATCCAGATGGAATCGACATACTCAAATTCTTTATTGTTAAATCCTTAGTCTCGGGATAGGCGAAGTTTATTGATTCCACTTGAATATTAGGTGAGAACACTATGTTTTGATTTGTGGCTTTTTCTTCATCAACATTAAATGACTTCCAAATTTCCAAGTCCCTAATGAAGGCTAAAGTACCGGAAGCGACTCCAGAATTATTTCGAATTTGAAGTGAAGATTGCTGTATGCGTAGCACGGCAGGCGCTAGACGAGAGCCTGCGGCAAGAAATACTGAAAGCGTCGCGAACGCACGGGAGGCATCATGTACTGAGAATTGAATTCCTGCGATAATTAGGCCTCCAAAAATGAGTCCGGATTCAACAACATACTTACTGATGTTTGGAAGGAAAATCATCTCTGCTTGAGTGTGAGCATACTCTTTGCGTTTTTCAGAAAAGTTCGTAGCATAAGAATCGAGCTTGCCATGCACAAACAGTTCTCGAAATGAAAGAATTGCCTCTTCTAAAGCCAAATTGCTTTCCACGCTAAGTTTTGCATCCTTTTCCCCCAGTCTTCGAGATCGAACACTGAGGAGAAAGTGCATTATCAATAATAAGACGCTAAATAGTGCTAGTGAGCTCAGCGCAACTGCAATATCAATAACAAACAATCCAATGCCTAAAATTACTATGAGTGCTATATCGCCAATCAATGTTACGGCGGTAGCCATGACTCCCATCAGCAGTGCATTAGTCCCCGTAGTCAAAGAATAGATAGTTTCTTGGCTTGTTCTTTTTGAGATGTACGTCAAATTCTGTTTAAGAAGTTTGTCAATCAATAAAGAAGATAACTTTGCAGACTTCTGAGAAAAGAAGTGTAAAGTTCTACGAGTGATGTAAATCGAAAAGAGAGTTCTCCCAATTAGGATTAAAGCAGCGGATAGACCCAAAATGGCAACTTGTTCTTGGAATCCAAAGCTATCCAACCGAATTAATTGCAAATACGAGTTAATCTGAGGACTTGGTTGTGACGATTGAATACCCGAAATCGTCAATGTACCCACTAAACCTAAGAGTGCTACTCCCAACAAATCTAAAAGACCCATGATAATTTGAGTGATAGAAATTAACATCAAGCGTCGCTGGTCTCGAACAGATAGAAGGCTGACCGAATCTCTAAAGATTTGCACTAAATTGTTCTCATGCATTGAACAATTCCTTAATGAACTCTAACCATTTTTCTGCCACAGATTCAGGCTTTCTTTCGCTAATAAGATTTAAACGTATTTCGGACGGAGATAAGACTTTCTCAGTCCCCTCATCTCTGGCCCTTAGTATTGCATCTTTGAGCTCTTCTTTACTTGAGAAATACATGGATTCTGGGAGCTGAAATTGGAGATAGTCCTTTGTTTTTCTTAAGAGTAAAGGGATGTTTCGGATAATTGCCTCGATGACTACTAATCCATCGCCTTCATAATCAGAGGCTGAAATCATTATATCTCCGGGCATTATGAATTGCCAAGGATCATCTTGAAAACCCAGAAATTCAGCGCTTGGAAAATTCTCACAGTATGAGTATCTGAGTGGGCCATCGCCAATCACCACGATAGGAAGATTCAGATTTTGTGCCAGCTCTAGTTGCCAATCTACGCGTTTACTTTCCACCAATCGTCCAACTGAGATAATTCGCACCAGATCAAAACTAGTACCAGCAACATTTGATGTTACTGGGATATCTAAACAGTTTGGGATTCTCAAAGGTTTAATATGTAAAGGCCAAATATCCGACTCAATCTTAGAAACAGTAACCCATTTGGCTTTCCTACGTTTCAATACACGCCGAGTGAGCTGCCCAAGAATCTTTCGACCATTCCATGGTTGGGTGGTATGTTCAACGACGACTATATTTTTAATTGGGCTTAGACTTAGAGCGCAAAACAACTCTGGGAGTTCGCAATTTGCGATTACTACATCGGGGTTAAATTCCATTAACAGTTTATTGAATTGCAATAAACACTTAAGAGTCGAACCAAGTCCACTTTTCCAGCGCCTGGAAAGCGTCACTAGCTCTTCAAATTCGCTTTGTGAGCCATCATTCATAAGCGCACAAAATTGAGAATCAACTCCTAGCTTCAGAAATTGTAAGTGCAACGTCTTCATCGCACTTTCTGCCCCTCCGCCAGCCGAGGAGTTGGCGACAATGAGTATTTTCATCTCAGAAACTCCTTGATTCTTCTGTAGAGGCGATAAAACAAGGAATTATTCACTAAAGGAAGCAGTATTCGGTACTTCAAGCTCGAATTGCGGACTGCATTTATTCCTTGAGCATATATGGATGTTGCTATCTGATTCTTATAATCCAAGAAATTTTCAAAGTATGCAATCAAGTACCAATTCTTCCGCATCCATAAATCAAATATCGAGCTGGAGTGCTTGACATCACCCGTTACCATCATTGACACTAGTGCTGGAAAACCAAAAAAGCTGCGTGCGTAAGTTCTTCCGATCCTTACAAACTCTACCTCAAGATTGTTAGGAACACGTTGGTCTAGTGAGTAGATTTGATTGCTAGGAAATCTCTTTACCTCAAGAACACCTGACTCCACGAGTCTTAAATGTAGTATACCCAGTTGTGTCCACCCTGTGTCCTCAAACCTCCTTGCATACGCGAAGCTATTCTTGAATGAACTCGTATTGAAGATGACCGCGCTAATTAGCCCAAGCGGACTACCTAAACATGCATCTCTGAAGACATCCTTTATTTGGTAATCAGACATCGCTTCTAACTCTTCGAAAAGTAAAATGTCCTGCGGAAACGGATGGCTTAATATCCGTTGAATGATAGAAATTGCACCGGTCTTGAGTAAATCGTTTGCCGACAATATCCAAAGAAAATCAAAGTTGCTATCATTTGCCATTTGAAAACCATTGGCAATATTTGCATCAGCGCCGATATTTTCGGAAATCACAGAAAAAGAATCCGAGATTTCTGCTATTTGAATTCTATCTTTTTGATTCAGTGAAACTCCATTAGCAGAAATATGAATGTGTACGTTTGTGAAAGTAGAGGTATCAAGTAAGCCAGTTTTGATTGTTAGGGCTTGTTGTATCGCAAGGAGATAATCTGTATAAGTCGGAATATAGATCAGTAGTCGAGGGTTTGAATTCTTATGTATTTCCACAGATCTGTTCCTATTCAAGCGTCATTCTTTGAGAACATAGAAACGCATTTGTAAATGCGTTCTACGATTCTTCTGTTTACATTTGGCATCAACCAGGTATCTTGAAAATATTCGGAGGTTAGAAACATGTTAATTGCACTCAATCTTCTTGATACATCGTCAATACTATAGTTCTTTAACCTCAAATAGAGATCCTCAAAGTCACCGTCGTGACGAATCAATATGTCCTTCTCATCTATTCCAAATATATTCAGTTGGGGACCAAAATAGATCGGAATTGAACCGCCAACCATTGCATCAAATAGCTTTTCGCTAATATAGGAATTTGAATTTTCAATTACAAGCGAGTACTTGCTTCTTAGAACTACATCTTGCTTGTTTGCTGGGGTACCTTTGTAGTTTCTGGTCAGAATAAACAGACCTCCCCAGATGGAAAATAAGTTTGGAATTGTTTGATTTCTAAGTGCATGTGCTATCACAGCTAAACGATGTTTCACTTTCGTTATAAATTTGTCTCCCCAGAGTGCTCCATAGACATCTAAGGTGCCAAGCTTGGCTGTGGCTACCATTTCCCTGCGAATCCTATAGTTATTTGTTTTCGTGCTACCCACCTTATTTGCAGCAACTAAACTTATGAAAATATCTCTGTTGAGCCAGTTCTCAACACGAAAGTTTTCACCATTTATAATGAATTCCTCTTTTTCCAGTTCAGCGTATTTCGGAGTATTTGGGTTCTCCTCAGTCCAATATGGGTGTGGGAAATTTAGGAATTTATCTGACTCCACTTCGGGGCGTCCAATAGTCAGAATAAAGTTGTATTGAGCTTCAACTCGCTTTGTGTATTGAGCTGGAAAAACGCTATCCGGTTCTGTCCGAATTAATATGCATGGATATTTTCTATCGAAACTTCTTACGGCTTTCTTGAGCGATTTCGCATTGTGGTTGATTGCGATTACTGCATCACAAGGTAATTTAGAAACTGGTTGAATGTCTTGGTTTGTTAAAGAGTGGAAAAGTGAATTTATATAGTAGCCCTGCTCATCCAAGCCAAAATCTAGGCTTGTGCTTCCAATAATTAAAGCCCTTATCAAGCAAGTCTCCAATGCAGAAGTGACTTTCGTAAGTATAGACTATGGCAATCGTCTTGTAAAAAATATTATTGTCGTAGAGTCTAGATTTTCGTACAAAAGTACCAAGATTTCTACTTCAGATTTCTGCAAAAAAACAATTGAGGGTAGTGCGGATCTGAAGCTAATTTATTTTCTGACGGATATTGGGAGTAACCAATAAAGGGAAGATTATGAAGAGATTTATAGAATTTGCCATGAAAGAAGAGGGATTTGATGTCAAACACCTAAATGTTGGAGTAGTAGTCCTAAAAATAGAACTATTCTGGAAAGACGTTAGGAATAGATTTCTAATAAATCCCGTTGAAGTGAAGAATAGTTAACAGGCTTATTGAAATTTCCATCATATATTTTCCAGTTATACTGAACATTTTTCATTTTGCACATACGATGAGCTAATTCTGTCCAATAGTTTTCGTTTACGATGTCAAACATTGATTGAGCTTTATCTGCCCAAATAATGTTGCACTGCCATGAGCCGGAGACGCCGGCTAAGTCTTGTACACCTTTCATGAGACTTATCTCTGAAACTAAATCCATCTTTTCGAGTTGCAACACTTCAAAACCTATGTCACGAAATAGATTTTCTATCTCTCTCTCATTCTTTGGTGAACGCTTTAAATCCCTGCGTGTTGCGTATATTTTTTTCCCATAAGTTGTCTCCCCAGGTATGCGCTTCTTGAATTTTTCTAGAATTTGCAAGTCTCGAGGATGCATCCAGCCTGAGTCATTTTGATGCGTGACTGTCAAGAGATTCGGAACACGGATGGGTCCATCAGATTCGATATATTCACAACTAAGAAATTCAAGAAGCTCGGAAATAAAACGAGATCGATTCTTAGCAACAAGAATCAATGCTTGTGGGTGTTTTTCTATTAAATATAAAGCCGAAGCAACATCTTCAACCAGCCAATGGCCAAATGCGCTTGAAGTTAAATTAATGATTAAATTTGTTGGAGCGACTTGATTCACTCGTTTAGGATTCCAGGGAAATGACTCGTAAAGATTTGAAGTTGACCAGTTCGTACTTTCTGAAATTAGCTTCCCCTCTTTAGTATAAATTAAACCTTGCCAAGGTTCGACAATAACATTTCTAACTAAAGCTTCAATTCTAGGATTAAAATAGTGCCCGACCATACGATTAGATCGAGGGTCAAATATCTCTAGAGATTCTCCTTCAGAATATGTATCTATCTGGTCATAATCTACAAAAGGAGTACTTTCACCTCTATTAACAGACGTGAAGTTATGAGGTTTATATCCGGCTCTACCAACAAGCTCTCTCTTTAACCGCATTCGTATACGTAAAGATTGATTTGACATGACATGATTCTATCTAGATTTTTCGGTTCAGTCAGTAAGTTTAGGTGTTTAGTCTAGTACGATTTAGGCATGAATTTAGATTTCTTCATATCCAAGACTCCTTTCATAAATTCCTATTTAGAAAGAATTTTTGGGATTCGCATCATCAGAAGAAAGACCTCATTTGATGATGCTAGAGACTTCTTACTTGAGAAGTACTCGATTAAACACGCAATTGACGGTGGTGCGAATGAAGGTCAATGGGCTAGAGCCGTGCTTTCTAAGCACAGAGACTTACGCGTAGATTCCTTCGAGCCTTCAGATACTGTCTTTAAATACCTGAAACAGAATTCAGACAATTATCCTTCCTGGAAAGTACATAATTCTGCGCTAGGAGATCGTAATGCCACCACAAGTTTCAATATTTCTGACAATCAAGGTCAAAGCTCCTCTGTTCTCGCCCCACAGAATCACCTAATTCACTATCCACAAGTTAGATTTGTTGCAACTCGAAATGTAGAGATGGTTCGGCTCGATTCACAATTTAGGGATGACAACGATCTCAAGTACTTAAAATTAGATGTACAGGGTGCGGAATCTATAGCTCTTGATGGTTCTAAGGGAATTCTTCACAACATCATCGCAATAGAAATTGAGATGGCGCTGGACAAAGCTTATGTGTCTCAGCTTGATTTTTCGGAATCTATTATCTTCATGTCAACTATCGGGTACAAGCCTTTTTCTTTTAGCGATCCTATTCGGGATGGTAACGGCTTTACAATCTTTATTGATGGATTATTCTTAAAAGATACGTTAATGGATTCTGTGTATGAAGAAATCTAGTGGTTTTGGAAATTTAGATTGGGTGACTCGTAACAAAGTCTTGAGTCGGCTGACAGTCATAGCTAGCATCCAGACTAACCCGAATTACTCTGTAGCACACTTAATTTTAATTAAACTACGCGTCTTAATTGAATATCTTGTTCGCACAATTTACTCTTTGAAATTTAATCGTAAGTCACTGCGATCTATAAAGAAATTAGCGGGGTCTAGGAGTGAAGTTAAAGCCATTGTCTTGGGTAATGGTCCTTCTGTCTCTAATTTACTTCATAGCACCAATAAACTTAATTTGGAGAGTTTCGACTTATTTGTAGTAAATTTCTTTCCATTGTCTGAACTGGGTAGCACTCTCCTTCCGAATGCTATAGTGCTTTCAGACCCCTTGACACACCCGCTTTCAAAGACAGAGAAGAATATAAAACTCTGGAAGTGGATTCATTCACATGAGAATGTGGAAATATTTGTACCTTCCAGTTGGTTCAATCATATGAAGCAATCGGAGTTTGCACCCAGGTGCATCTATTTTGACGATCGAAGTCTCGTAGGGTGGACAAAAAATATTTCCCCTATTAGGGCACGAGGTTACGGTTCCTTAACCTCATATAAAGCGCTTGCAATCGCATATTTCTTGGGTTATAAAAAAATTGGCATTCTCGGTTTTGATAATTCTATGTTTATGGCAGTACATACCAATCCACAAAATAGAGTATTTCAGGGATCTAAATATTTCTATGATGAAAAAGTCGATTTGGATGTAACTGATTCACTGAATATCGGAATATCGGACTACTTTTATGATACGG
>Ga0114967_10003829_pt1 | contig 12253 bp, 12 predicted proteins | sample M_130628_MF_Meta_FD_92639 | JGI IMG/M metagenome (GOLD analysis project Ga0114967, IMG submission 92639) | Freshwater microbial communities from Lake Montjoie, Canada to study carbon cycling - M_130628_MF_MetaG | ecosystem: Environmental > Aquatic > Freshwater > Lake | place: Lake Montjoie... | reverse complement strand
TTTTTATGGCGTGAGCCCCTGCGCGGGGTGACCGTTATGCTTTTGTTTGGACCAGTCCAAGGCTTGACCGGCCCTGTCCGGGTCTTTGATCGCCCCCTTTATTGCGCGGGGCCAGCAAACCCGTTTTGCTTCAGAAATTGCGCAACGGGGACGGTCCAGGCCTCGATATTGCCGGTAAAGCTGCGGTGTCCGTCATCGCCGAACGGGGGCAGGGACACGAATTGGCCGTTACCGCCATTGGCTTTGAAACGGGCAAACCATTGTTTCGGCAGCTCCGGCCCCCAATAGCGGTCATTCGGGCTGTAGAGCCACAGCGTGGGGATTTTGCTGGTGCGGCCATAATTGGCAAATGTATCGGCCAGCAGATCGGCGCGGCAGGGGCTTTCCGGTGTGCGGACGGGATCGCCGCCGCCGCCACCCGCAAAATTGATTGCGGCCCGCGCCCCTGACACAGCACTTGCCGAGGCGGCAATGGTGGAAATGCCACCCATCGACTGGCCGGCTATCACGCCGCGATTGGGCGTGACATAGGGGGCGGTTTGGGCATAGCGGGCCACGGCTTTGATTTGTTCGACGGCGGCATCGAGGCCTACGGGATAGTTTTTCATGGTGCAACTGCCGGTGTTTTCGGCATCCTCGCCGCCTGTCGCCCCGTATCCGATCCGTGTCGGCACAAAGACCGCAAAGCCTTGGGCGATAAACCATTCCGATTGCTTGCGATAGACCGCACGACCCATGCCGCGCCGTTCCGATTCCACGCCCGAACGGCCATGGTTGAGAATCAGGTAGGGACTTTTGGCGCGTTTGTCATCGCGCAAAATCGTGACCACGACGTCACGCGTGACCGTCTGACCCGACAAAGTGGTGACCGTCACAGGCAGTTTGACCACCTCCTCGATGATGGCCGCGCAAGCAGGGATGACGGGCAGAACACAAAGACCGATAACAAGAAGCAGTATGGTGCGGATCGATCGAGAGCTGCGCATCAAATGCCTCGTGTGAAATGGATAAAAAAACAAACAAAACGATAAAATGAAATCTGCCGCGATTCTCCGGTGCCGTCCATCACCCGCGCGCCGACCCAGACATCCGGCTTTTACCCAGGCTTTTGTTGCAATGCGGCAAAGATTTGGCGAAGCGGGCTCTAAGCTTCTTGGCGCAGGGGCATTTGGGTGATATGCACGATTTACAAGGGTTGCCGCGAGAGTTCCAAGCTCAATGCCCGCTGAATGACTTTTGCCAAGCTGCCCGATCCGAGCTGTCTCCTGAATATCGTCCTTTTGCTGAATGAGGAAATATCATGTCCGCGACCCCTTCGCGCTCTTATACGGTGAGCAATTCGTTCTTTGCGGCCTCGCTGGCCGATCGTGATCCGGAAATTGCCGGTTCCGTGTCACAGGAATTGGGTCGCCAGCAGCAGGAAATCGAGCTGATCGCCTCGGAAAACATCGTCTCCCGCGCCGTGCTCGAAGCGCAGGGCTCGGTGATGACCAACAAATATGCCGAAGGCTATCCGGGCCGCCGCTATTATGGCGGCTGCCAGTTTGTCGATATTGCCGAAACGCTGGCCATCAAGCGGGCGTGCGAATTGTTCGGTTGCAGCTATGCCAATGTGCAGCCCAATTCCGGCTCGCAGGCGAATCAGGCGGTGTTTCTGGCACTGTTGCAGCCCGGCGATACGTTTATGGGGCTCGATCTGGCCGCAGGCGGGCATCTCACCCACGGCGCGCCCCCCAATATGTCGGGCAAGTGGTTCAATGTGGTCAGCTATGGCGTCGACCGCGAAACCCACCGCGTCGATATGGCACAGGTGGAAGCGCTCGCGCTCGAGCATCGCCCCAAACTGATCATTGCAGGCGGCTCGGGCTATGCCCGCCACTGGGATTTTGCGGCTTTCCGTGCGATTGCCGACAAGATCGGTGCGTATTTTCTGGTCGATATGGCGCATTTTGCCGGTCTGGTGGCCGGTGGTTCGCATCCTTCGCCGTTCCCGCATGCGCATGTCGTCACCTCGACCACGCACAAAACCCTGCGCGGCCCGCGCGGCGGGATTGTGCTGACCGATGACGAGGCGATTGCCAAAAAGATCAATTCGGCGGTGTTCCCCGGCCTTCAGGGCGGTCCCTTGATGCATGTGATTGCCGCCAAAGCGGTGGCATTCGGCGAGGCGCTGTCGCCCGAATTCAAATCCTATGCGGCGGCTGTGGTCGACAATGCCAAAGCGATGGCCGATGCGCTGGTGGCGCGCGGTTATGATCTGGTGACAGGCGGGACCGACAACCATCTGATGCTGGTCGATCTGCGCTCCAAGGGGCTGAACGGCAAGATCGCCGAAGCGGCTTTGTCGCGCGCCCATATCACCTGCAACAAAAACGGCGTGCCTTTCGATACCGAAAAGCCGACCATCACCTCGGGGGTCCGTCTGGGTTCGCCAGCCGCCACCTCGCGCGGCTTCGGCACGGCCGAATTCGCGGAAGTCGGCACCCTGATTGCAGATGTGCTCGATGGTCTGGCCAAAAACGGCGAAGCAGGCAATGCGACGGTCGAAGCCCATGCCCGCGATGCGGCCCATGCGCTGACCAACCGCTTCCCGATCTATTATTGATTGAGGCTTTCAGGAGGTCTCGGCTTTGCGGTGTCCTTATTGCAGCTCGCTTGACAGTCAGGTCAAGGATTCGCGGCCCAGCGATGACCATTCCGCGATCAGGCGGCGGCGTGTCTGCCCCGATTGCGGCGGACGTTTCACCACTTTCGAGCGGGTACAACTGCGCGAATTGATGGTGGTGAAACGGTCGGGACGCCGGATACCGTTTGACCGCGACAAGCTGCAACGCTCGGTCGAAGTCGCCTTGCGCAAGCGTCCGGTCGATGCCGAACGGATCGAGCGCATGGTCAACGGCATCGTCCGCCAGCTCGAAAGCGCAGGCGAGGGCGATGTGCCCTCCGCGTCCATCGGGGCCTTGGTGATGGAAGGGTTGAAGGCGCTGGATGATGTCGCCTATGTGCGCTTCGCCTCGGTCTATCGCAATTTCCGCGAAGCCCGCGATTTCGAGGAATTGATCGACGAATTGACCGGTGAAGATGGCGAGGTGCTGCCCGTGGCGGCCAAGCCGGGCTCTGCCGGTCCCCGATCCGACAAATGACCCACCCTGTTTCGGCCCCCGCAGGCTGGGATCCGGCTTTGATCCGCCCCGCAGACGATCAGGCAATGATGCATGCCGCTTTGGCGATCGGGCGGCGGTGTCTGGGCCAAGCATGGCCCAATCCTGCGGTCGGTGCGGTGATCTGGAAACCGACGGCGCAAGGCCCGCTGGTGATTGCGCGCGGCTTTACCCGCAAGACAGGCCGTCCCCATGCAGAAGCCGAGGCCCTGCGGATGGCAGGGGAAGCAGCACGGGGCGCGGTGATGAGCGTGACGCTGGAGCCGTGTTCGCATCACGGCAAAACCCCGCCCTGTGCCGATGCCGTGATCAAAGCAGGACTTGCGCGGGTGGTGACGGCGATTGAAGATCCCGATCCGCGGGTGGCAGGGCGCGGCCATGCCCGCATGCGCGAGGCGGGGATCGAGGTTTTGGCGGGCGTGGAGGCTCGCGCCGCTTTTCTGGCGCATCTGGGCCATATCAGGCGGGTGACGCAGCACAGGCCTGCAGTTTTGCTGAAGCTGGCGCAAACGGCCGACGGTTATGCCGCCGCCGAAGCCGGATCGCGCACCCAGATTACCGGTCCCATCGGCTCCTCGCGCGTGCACATGGAACGGGCCGAAGCCGATGCGATCATGGTGGGCATTTCCACCGTGCTGGCCGATGATCCGCAACTGAACTGCCGTCTGCCCGGCATGGCCGATCACTCCCCCGTCAGGGTGGTGCTCGACAGCGATTGCCGCCTGCCGCCCGCAAGCCTGCTCGCCCGCACGGCGCGTCAGGTACCGACTTGGGTGCTGGCAGCCACAGACAGCGACAGCGCGCGCCATCTCGCTCTCGAGCAAGCGGGGGTCGAGGTGTTGCTGGTGCCGCGCAAAGACGGGCGGATTGATCTCGGTCTCGCCTTGCAGGCTCTGGCCGCACGCGGCGTGACCCGCGTGATGAGCGAGGGCGGGCCGCAGGTGGCCGATGCTTTGGCCAAGGCCGGACTGATTGACGAAATCACCCTGCTGACCCATATGCAGCCTTTGGGGCGGCAGGGCTTGCTGGCGGTAGGGCCGCATTTGCGCACGCTGTTGAATGATGACACACAGTTCGAAGCGCAATCCTCGGCGATTTACGGCGAGGACCGTATCGACCATTTTGCGAGGTTGGCCTGATGTTTACCGGAATTGTCAGCGATATCGGCACCGTGGTGTCGATCTCGGCTCCCGAGCCGGATTTGCGGCGCATCCGCATCGCTTGCGGCTATGAGGCCAAAACCATTGCGCTGGGCGCGTCGATTGCCTGTGGCGGGCCGTGCCTGACGGTGGTGGCTGTCGAGCCGAAGGCCGAAGGCGGCTGCTGGTTCGAGGTGGATGCGGCCGCCGAAACGCTGGCCCGCACCACGGTGGGCGCATGGCAGACCGGCAGCAGGATCAATCTCGAACGCGCGCTGGCAATGGGTGACGAATTGGGTGGCCATATGGTCACAGGCCATGTCGATGGTCTGGCGAGCATCGTCACCGTGACGCCGGTAACCGGACAAAAAGGCCCGTGGGCGGCGTCCTGCCGCTTCGATATCGAGGCTCCGGCCGCTTTGGCGGGCTTTATTGCCGAAAAAGGCTCGGTGACGCTCGATGGCACGTCTTTGACCGTCAACAGCGTCGAAGGGCGGATGTTTTCGGTTCTGTTGATCCCGCATACGCTGCAGGTGACCACTTGGGGGGATCGCAAACAGGGTGACGCGCTGAATATCGAGATTGATTTGATGGCGCGTTACGCCGCACGGCTTGCACAAGCGCGTGCCGAGGGATACTGACAGTCAATCAAACACCGAGAGAGACCCATGACCTCAGTCACCCCGACCATCACCAGCCAGCGTTCCTTTCCCGGTGCTCGCGTTCTGATCGTTGAAGCCCGCTATTACACCGAGATCGCCGATGCACTGCTTGAAGGCGCAAAAGCGGCGGCTGCGGCTGCACAGGTCAAGGTGGATGTGGTGACGGTGGATGGCGCTCTGGAAATCCCTTGCGCGATCCTGTTGATGATGGCCGATGCCCAGCGGCGTGGCCGTGCCTATGACGGCGTGGTGGCTTTGGGCTGTGTGATCCGTGGCGAAACGGGCCATTATGATATTGTGGCGGGCGAAAGCGCGCGTGCTTTGATGGATATTTCGGTGCGCCACGGCCTGCCGCTCGGCAACGGTATTTTGACAGTTGAAAACGACATGCAGGCGATGGCGCGGGCGCGGATGTCGGAAATGGACAAAGGCGGCGGGGCCATGCGGGCTGCTTTGTCCTTGTTGCAATTGCGCCACCTTTCAGAAAACGGAGTTCACTAAGCATGTCACGCGCGCAGAGGCGGTCAGCCGCACGAATGTCTGCGGTGCAGGCCCTGTATGAAATGGACATCACCCAGAAGGGGATGATCGACGTTTGTGCGGAATTCGAGGCCCATTGGATCGGGCAGCAGGTTGATGAAGATCTGGAAATGCGCGAGGCTGAACTCTCGTTCTTCAAGGATATTGTCGGCGGGGTGATCAGCCATCAATCCGAGATCGACAAGACCATCGACAATGCGCTGGCCAAAGGCTGGCCGCTGGTGCGTATCGAGGTGGTGTTGCGCTCGATCATGCGGGCGGGCGTCTATGAAATCAGCCAGCGCAAGGATGTGCCGCCGAAAGTCAGCATTTCCGAATATGTCGATGTGACCCATGCTTTTTATGCCGGCGACGAGCCCGGCATGGTCAATGCAGTGCTCGACCATGTGGCGCGTGATCTGCGTGCCGATGAATTGGGACCCAAGCGCAACTAGTCGGTTTTGGACGCTGGGGAGGTAGTCGTGACGGCACAAGAGGTCACAGAGCGTCGTCTGTCCGAGGATCGGTTGATTGCAGACTGGCTGGCCCCGCTTGCCGGTCCTGCCGGACTGGGTTTGCGTGATGATGCCGCTTTGTTGGCTCCGCCTGCCGGCTGCGAGCTGGTGATGACGGTTGATGCGCTGGTGTCGGGGATCCATTTTTTTGCCGATGATCCGCCGGCCTCGATTGCGCGCAAGCTCGTGGGTGTGAATCTGTCCGATCTGGCTGCCAAAGGGGCTGATCCTCTCGGATTCATGCTGGCAATGATGCTGCCCGACGGGCTTGGCAATGGCTGGATCAAGGCTTTTATCGACGGTTTGGGCGAAGCGGCCCAGCAGGCGGCCTTTCCGCTGATCGGCGGTGATACCACACGCATCGAAGGACCGCTGGCGCTGTCGCTGACCGCCATCGGGTCTGTGCCCGCTGGAAAGATGGTGCGGCGGACCACGGCCAGACCGGGCGATGTGATCGCCGTCACCGGCACCATCGGCGATGCCGCGCTGGGCCTGTTGCTGCAGCTGCCCGATCCGCCCGCCGCTTTGATGGGGCTTGATGCGGAGCAGCGCGGCTTTTTGCTCGATCGCTACCGCCACCCGCGCCCCAGAAACAGTTTTGCGCAAGCCCTGCGCGCCCATGCCAGCGCGGCGATGGATGTGTCGGACGGCTTGGTCGGCGATTGCCGCAAGCTGTTACAGGCCTCGCAATGCGGCGGTGTGGTGTGTCTGGATGATGTGCCGCTGTCAGACGCCGTTGCGACTGCGGTGTCTGTGACGCCCGAATTGTTGCCCCGTGCGGTGACAGGCGGGGATGATTATGAAATTCTGTTGTGTGTGCCTGAACAGGCGTTCAACACCTTGAGCGAGGAAGCCGTTCGGCTTGATCTGGCTTTGCACAGGATCGGGACTGTCACTGCGGTGCCGGAAGTGATGTTCACCCATCAAGGGGGTGATATGAGTTTCGTGCATGGCTCGTTCCAGCATTTTTGATTGTAAATCAATCAGTTGTATCGATCTTCTTGAAGATTGAGTCACATGTGAACTTGTCCTGTATCCGCGCGGGACTTTTGCTGGCGGCATGCGGCTCTTGCGGTTTTTCGCATTTGGACGCTCTATGCAGGCACGGTTAAGATCAGACACATAAAAATAAAATCATGAGTCGGCGGAAAGGCTTCAAGGCAATGGTTCAATCCACCCATCAAACGGCTGGCCAGCATGATGACAACACGCTGGCACGGCGCAATGCGCTGTTTCTGGCGGCCGCCACCGCGCTGGCAGGGGCCAATGCCTCGGTGATCTTCGCAACCGGTGCGATTACCGGTGCGCGGATGGCGCCCGAGCCTGCCTATGCGACCGCGCCCGTGTCGATTTTCGTGGTGGGTATGGCCTGCGGTACACTGCCGGTCGGCTATATCGCGCGCCGTTATGGCCGCAAGGCCACTTTTGCACTCGGTGCCGCTTGCGGCATGTTGATGGGGCTGATTGCCTGCGCGGCGGTGATCAACCATTCCTTTGCGCTGTATTGTCTGGCGACCTTTTTCGGCGGGCTTTACGGCTCGGTTGCCCAATCCTTCCGCTTTGCGGCAGCCGATACCGCGACCCCGAAATTCCGCCCCAAGGCGATTTCCTGGGTGATGGCGGGCGGTGTGTTTGCCGGAGTGCTCGGCCCGCAACTTGTCTCGATGACCATGACGATGTGGGAGCCGCATCTGTTTGCCGCCAGCTATCTGGCGCAGGCCGTGGTGGCTCTGGTGGCCTTGGTTGTGCTGATGCAGGTCAAGGCAGGCCCGCCCGTATCGGTGGTGGACGAATTGAAGGCGCGGCCTTTGCGCGAGATCACGCGCCAGCCGCGTTTTGTTGTCGCCGCCATTTGCGGCGTGACCTCTTACGGATTGATGAATCTGGTGATGACCTCGGCCCCTCTGGCCATGCAGATGTGCGGCCATCCGGTTCATGACTCCAATCTGGCGATCCAGTGGCATGTGATGGCGATGTACGGGCCGAGCTTTTTCACGGGCTCGCTGATCAGCCGTTTCGGCTCTCCCAAAGTCATTACAGCGGGATTGGTCTTGCTGGCGGCGGCGGCTTTTGTCGATGTGTCGGGCAATGATGTCGCCCATTTCTGGCTGGGACTGATCTTGCTGGGTGTGGGCTGGAATTTCGGCTTTGTCGGTGCAACCGCCATGGTGGCTGAAACGCATCATCCTTCCGAGCTCAACAAGGTGCAGGCGTTCAACGATTTTCTGATTTTCGGCACGATGGCCATCGGCTCGTTCTCTTCGGGCAAGATTTTGACAGATTTCGGCTGGGATGCCGTCAATCATGTGGTTTTTCCCCCCGTATTGATCGGTCTGGTCGCGCTGGTCTGGCTGGCGCAACGGCGCAAGCCGGTTCATGCCTGATCATCGGTTCATGTAAACGGGTTGTTTTTTTCCTCGAAACCTGTGCTTGACCAAACGGGTGAAGGGGTAAAAACTGTTCGAAGATATTTGTTCGGAACGATTTTTGATGATACATGCGTCATCACAAATACAAGACGGCATATGCAATACGGCATCTTTTAAGGGAGAGACGACAGGATCAGCAGTTCAGCACCGCGCATGCCAGGCATCGCGTCAACACTGTTTAACCTGTCTGGAATTGCAACAAAAAGGACGGCACAATGACAATGGGATTGATTATCTTCGGCGGGCTTCTTGCGCTCGTCTATGGCATGTGGGCGATTGCCGATGTCATGAAACAGGATGCGGGGAATGCCCGTATGCAAGAAATCGCTGCCGCTATTGCTGAAGGCGCGCAAGCCTATCTGAACCGCCAATATACAACGATTTCCTATGTGGGCGTGGCTTTGTTTGCCCTGTTGGCCTGGCTGCTGGGTGTACCCGTGGCGATCGGCTTTGCCATCGGAGCGATTTTGTCGGGCGCTGCGGGCTATATCGGCATGAATGTGTCGGTGCGTGCCAATGTTCGTACGGCGCAGGCGGCCTCCAAGTCGCTGGCGGCCGGTCTGGATGTGGCTTTCAAAGCGGGGGCTGTAACCGGGATGCTGGTGGCGGGTCTCGCGCTGTTGGGTGTGGCTGTCTATTACGCCATACTGACCGGCCCCATGGGCCTGAAGCCCTCTGACCGCATCGTTATTGATTCGCTTGTCGCACTCGGTTTCGGCGCGTCGCTGATCTCGATCTTTGCCCGTCTGGGCGGCGGGATCTTCACCAAGGGCGCCGATGTGGGCGCGGATCTGGTGGGCAAGGTCGAAGCCGGTATTCCCGAAGATGATCCCCGCAATCCTGCCACCATTGCCGACAATGTCGGCGACAATGTCGGCGATTGCGCCGGTATGGCGGCCGATTTGTTCGAAACCTATGCCGTGACCGTGGTTGCGACCATGGTTCTGGCGTCGATCTTCTTCCTCGGTGCGGCCAATCTGGCTGCTGTCATGCTCTATCCGATGGCGATCTGCGCGGCGTGCATTCTGACCTCGATCATCGGCACCTTCTTCGTGAAACTGGGTGCCGACAATTCGATCATGGGCGCGCTTTACAAGGGCCTGTGGGTGACGGGGCTCTTGTCGCTGCTCGGTCTGGCTGCGGCCACCCATTATGTGATCGGCTGGGACAGCATCGGCACCGTATCGGGCATGGTTATCACCGGCAAGAACCTGTTCTGGTGCGGTGTGGTCGGTCTGGTTGTGACGGGTCTGATCGTCTGGATCACCGAATACTATACCGCCACGGGCAAGCGTCCTGTGGTCTCCATCGCGCAAGCCTCGGTCACCGGACACGGCACCAACGTCATTCAGGGTCTGGCTGTGTCGCTTGAATCGACCGCTTTGCCTGCCATGGCGATTGTGGCCGGTATCATCTCGACCTACCAGCTGGCCGGCCTGTTCGGTACCGCGATTGCGGTGACAACCATGCTCGGTCTGGCCGGTATGATCGTCGCGCTCGATGCCTTCGGTCCTGTCACCGACAATGCCGGCGGGATTGCCGAAATGGCGGGCCTGCCCAAGGAAGTGCGTCACTCGACCGACGCGCTCGATGCTGTCGGCAACACCACCAAGGCCGTGACCAAAGGCTATGCCATCGGTTCGGCAGGTCTGGGTGCGCTGGTGCTGTTTGCGGCCTATACCAACGATCTGGATGCGTTCTCCAAATCGGGTGCGGCCTATTTCAAGGATGTGGGCAAGGTCTCCTTTGATCTGTCCAACCCCTATGTGGTGGCCGGCCTGATCTTCGGCGGCTTGATCCCCTATCTGTTCGGAGGCATTGCGATGACCGCCGTGGGCCGCGCAGCCGGTTCGGTGGTGGAAGAAGTCCGCCGCCAGTTCAAGGAAAAACCCGGCATCATGCTGGGCACCGACAAGCCTGATTATGCCCGTGCGGTGGACATGCTGACCAAGGCGGCGATCCATGAAATGATCATCCCGTCCTTGCTGCCGGTTCTGGCGCCTCTGGTGGCCTATTTCGGCGTGCTGGCCATTTCAGGCTCGAAAGCCTCGGCTTTTGCGGCTCTGGGGGCCATGCTGCTCGGCGTGATCGTCAACGGCCTGTTTGTGGCGATTTCCATGACATCGGGTGGCGGCGCTTGGGACAATGCCAAAAAGAGCTTTGAAGACGGTTTCGTCGACAAAGACGGCGTGACCCATCTCAAAGGCTCGGATGCGCACAAGGCATCGGTGACCGGCGATACCGTCGGCGATCCCTACAAGGACACCGCCGGTCCTGCCGTCAATCCGGCGATCAAGATCACCAATATCGTGGCCTTGCTGCTGATTGCCGTGCTGGCCCATATGGGCTGAGTGGCCTGAAACGATTAAAGCCCCGCTTCGGCGGGGCTTTTTTTATGGTGCGATGTTTGGCTGATCAGGTGATCAGGATGGCATCTGTCCGGTAGCGCGCAACAATTGGCGCAGCAGGGTCGGCTCGTTGCCGCCTGTCGGGGTGGTGCGAGAAACGAAATCGAACACCACGCCATCCTGCAAGCCGTAATTGGCGATTTTTTCAACCTTGTTGTTTTTGCTGAAATTGATCACCACCACATGGCGGTCGACCACTTTGGGGCCCATGAAGCGCAGGCTGATTTCCATCTTCTCGGAGACATAATACCAGGTCTGGCTGCCGACGGTCGAGACGGTGGAGGGCGAACCCATGGCTTGCAACACGGCCTGTGCATCCATGCCCGGCTTGATTTTCGCCAGTTGCGCCTCGTCGAGCAGATAGCCCTGTGTCAGTTGCTCGCCTGCACAACCGGCGAGGGTCAAGGCACCGGTGGAGGCCAGAAGGGTCAAAGCGACTGCCTTGCCAAGCATTCCGGACGACAGGAAACGGTGTTTGGATGAAGAACAGGGCTTCGGATGAAGGTTTTTAGACATGTCCATCGTCATTTTCTCCGTTTGCAGCGCGGTCAGGCCGTTCGGGTCCAACAGTGGCAGGAAAATCGCGGAATGGGAATATCTCCATATCCGTCAATTCACACTTTGACTCTTGAAGGTTTATGCCTCTTAACCTTGCCCTAACCCGCCACAGCGTTAAAAGCAAGAACAGCTCCTTCCTTGGCTGCTCGGGCTGTACTGGTTTCGGTGGAAGGGGCATTGATCGGGAGATGGCGGCATGCTTGGGACATTGATGGGGTTTTTCGGGCGCAGAAGCGGCAATCGCGCGATTGTCGACCGGCTGCATCAGGCGGTGGTCGAAGCCGCCCGCTGTCCCGCTTTTTATGCCCGATGGGGCGTCCCCGATACGCTGGATGGCCGCTTCGATTGTGTCACCCTGCATGCGGTCTTGCTGATGCAGCGGATGCAGGCTTTGCCCAAACCCGCCGATGAGCTGGCCAATGATGTGGTGGACCGGCTGTTTTTGGGCTTCGAGGAGGCCTTGCGTGAATTGGGGGTGGGGGATGTGGTTATCCCCAAGCGGATGAAAACCATCGCCGCCGCCTTTCTGGGCCGCGCCAAGGCCTATGAGGAAGGAATGAGATCGGGCGACGAAGAGGTCTTGTCGGCCGTTTTGCGTCGCAATCTGCTGGGGGAACAGGCCAGCCTTGCCCAGCAACGCTTCTGGCTGGATTATCTGGCACAGGTCAGCGCGGCTTTGAGCCAGTGTGACCTTGACCAGATCATTCAGGCAGACCATCTGTTTCCCGACCCTGCCTGATCAGACCCATATTTGCTTCCAAAAGGTGCAGCCATGACAGACGAGCCGTTTTTCTCCCATCCGATCCGCGTTGACGATATTCCCGATCGCGGAATGGACATCACCATCGACGTGCCTGAAACC
>Ga0114967_10003826_pt1 | contig 12263 bp, 7 predicted proteins | sample M_130628_MF_Meta_FD_92639 | JGI IMG/M metagenome (GOLD analysis project Ga0114967, IMG submission 92639) | Freshwater microbial communities from Lake Montjoie, Canada to study carbon cycling - M_130628_MF_MetaG | ecosystem: Environmental > Aquatic > Freshwater > Lake | place: Lake Montjoie... | reverse complement strand
TTTTACCACTTTTGGCCCTAAACAGTAAGGGCAACATAAACTTTGACTTATTAGCATAAATGCAAAGTTCGCCTTTGCTGTTTTTTCTCAAAATCCCATCATACATTTGGATACACTACCAAATTTCAATACTGTTCCCATATTTATTATTTTTTTTAATACAATGCTAATTTATATAAATATATGACACTATCAAAAAGTTTAAAAATGGGGCTACCTTGATATTAGACATCAAAAAAACTAGTGTATAAAATTTGCTAAATAGTCAGGCCTTAACCAATAAGTAACACAGAACAACACAGAACTTATTTCCCATATACTTTAAATCCATAAAAATTCTACCTGGTCATAGTTTAATACCTTTACAAATAAGGGGTGTAGGATATTGAGCATCAATGAATGGCATTCTTCATGCACCTAGAAAGAATATTGCAAGCCTGTGTATAATGACATATTATGAGTTTTTGCTTTATCGCCAAAAGCTCCATTGGTATTAACTAAACCTATACCTCCACCTGCATGGATACCAAAACCATTTTTTAATTCATAACCAAGCAAGTAATTCATCCCACAATCTATTGACTTAAAATCCTTTCCAGAGCCAAATGTTAAATCTTTAGTGGTAAGTAATCCAAGTGGCTGGAATAGTGCCATCAATCCACCCTCCGCATCCGACTTTACAGTTCCTCCCAATGCAAAACCTACATAAAGCCCTGTCCCAAAAAAAAGTTTACCAGAACCTAGCTTATAATAGGTTATTATGTTTAGAGGAATTTCAAGATATGAAATAGTTTCCTTTATAGTAAAACTACCAGTCAAATCTTTTCCTTGAGCAGCAGCAGCATCAATGGTACTCTTTGTAGCCATTGAAACCTGCTGCCCGCCTCTACCTACAAAAGACAAACCAGGCTGCAAAACCATTTTCCCACCAAATGAGGCTACTCCAATAGGTATATTAACTACCCCACCAACATAAAATGAAGTGATCGATTGTTCCTCAATATCAAAAAAACCAGCAGATGGAACATATACTTTACCCCCAAGTATCTGAGGAAATGTTATTCCTGCTTTTACACCATACGTGATAGGATCAGGTTTCTCCTGAGCAAACAATGAGCAAAAAGCCAAGACAAAAAATCCGAGTGAAATAATTTTTTTCATATTATCTTTTTTAGATTAATTATTTTGACTATAAATATAGTCTTATGAACAAAAAAATAATAAAACAGTGCCTTTTTTTATCAATAAACCTGATGCATAAAAAATCACAGTCAATGTATACCCATCTTGGTATCTTTAGCGAAAAATTAATTCGGCGTAATGAAACACATTAAATTAGTTGTCTACATAATCCTTTTTATAACAGGATACACCATTTCTTCTGGCTATAGCCAAACCAAAATCCTAAATAAGGCGCATAACAACCCAAACGCGCAAGCATTGCACCCCGATCCCGACGTCAAAACAGGAAAACTAGCCAATGGCTTCACCTATTACATCCGTAAAAATGTAGAACCTAAAAACAGGGCTCAACTTTATCTTACCAATAAAGTAGGATCTATTTTAGAAAATGAGGACCAGCGAGGTTTAGCCCATTTCATGGAACATATGGGATTTAATGGGACTAAAAATTATCCCAAAAACGACCTCGTAAACTATCTCCAAAAAGCAGGTATACGTTTCGGTGCTGATTTGAATGCATATACTAATTTTGATGAAACCGTGTACCAGCTGCCCATACCTACTGATGATGCTGAATTATTTAAGCATGGAATGCAAATTATGCGCGACTGGGCACAAGATGCAACACTCGACCCTGTAGAAATTGACAAAGAACGAGGTGTCGTATTAGAAGAAAAACGTTTAGGAAAAGGTGCAAATCAACGCATGCAAACCCAATATCTACCTGTGCTGCTAAACAACTCGCGTTACTCAAACCGTTTGCCTATCGGAACAGAAGAGGTGTTGGAAAATTTCAAACCAGAAACAATACAACAGTTTTATAAAGACTGGTATCGCCCCAACTTACAAGCATTAATCGTCGTTGGCGACATCGATGTGCAGGCCGTTGAACAAATGATCAAAGCCAAATTTTCTGATCTGAAAAATCCAGCTCATCCACGTTCACGTACGAATTATCGCGTTCCATTGCTCGATAAAAATCAATTTATAGCCGTAACCGACAAAGAATTTTCGGTTACAGTTGCACATATCTTTATCAAACACCCTGAAAAAATAATTAAAACAGCGACCGATCTTCGCAATGAGATCATCCGATCCTTATACAACCAGATGATGGGGGCTCGCTTTAGTGAAATAACAAAGCAGGCAAGTCCACCATTCCTGCAAGGAGGAAGTAGTATTGGAGGATTCCTAGCTGGGCTCGATGTCGCAAGCTCATATGTCGTTGCCAAGCCTGGTGAACTAGAAAAAGGTTTCAAAACCGTTCTAACAGAAGTTGAACGGGTAAAACGTTTTGGGTTTGCACAAACCGAACTTGAGCGTGCTAAAACGGCCTTCATCACACAAGAGGAATCAGCTTATAAAGAAAAAGATAAAACGGATTCGAGAAATTTTGTCAATGCGTATCTACAAAATTTTCTCAATGGAGACGCATACCCGAGTATCTCGTACAAATACAATTTTTATAAAGAAAAAATTGCCGGAGTTTCACTCGGAGAAATCAATTCACTTGCCCGAACCTATATCACAGATACCAATCGGGATATTGTGATCCTGGGTCCCGAAAAAGATAAAAATCTACTACCAGATGAAGCTACGATGAATGACTGGGTAAAAGCCGTCAAGCAGGATCACATCATCGCTTACGTAGACGAATTTTTAAACAAACCACTGCTCGCATCCAAACCCCAACCTGGCAAAATTACCAGCGAAAAAAACGACCCCGATTTGGGTACAACAGACCTGGTTTTAAGCAATGGTGTAAAGATTATATTGAAACCAACCAATTTCAAAAACGATGAAATCCGCTTTCAAGCATATAGCCCAGGCGGTACATCCTTGTACAGCGATGCTGACTTCCAATCAGCCAACAATGCCGACGACATGGTGAGTAGAAGCGGTATCGGCGATTTCAACGCGATAGCCTTGAGCAAATTTCTTACGGGTAAGACCGTTTCTGTTCAACCATTTATTTCAGAACGTAATGAAGGGATCATGGGCTCCACCATTCCCCGAGATTTTGAAACGGCTTTGCAACTCGTTTACTTATACTTTACACAGCCACGAAAAGACGAAGAAATATTTAAGGGCTATATCACACAGTTGAAAGGGAGTTTGGCAAATCGCGAAAATGATCCAAATACTGTTTTTTCGGATTCAATCGCTGCTGTTTTAGGCAATTATAGCATTCGACGAACCGGACCTTCGATTGAAAAAGTAGAACAAATCAATCTAGATAACGCTTACAGCATTTTTAAGGAACGCTTCGCGGATGCCAGCGATTTTACATTCACCTTTGTCGGCAGTTTTGATCCCCATGAAATAAAGCCATTATTGGAGAAATATTTGGGAGGATTACCCAGCATCGCTCGAAAAGAAGAAGCGAAAGACCTAGGAATAAAAACTCCTGCTGGGAGAATTAATAAAACCATTTACAAGGGGCAAGAACCCAAAGCTAGTGTGCGTTTAGTTTTCAGTGGTGATTATAACTACAATCAAGGAAACAACGATCAATTAGATGCTCTTGCTGAAGTATTATCGATCAAACTAATTGAACGGCTACGTGAAGATGAAGGAGGGGTGTATGGTGTACGTGCACGTGCGAGTTACAGCAAATACCCTCAAGGACGTTACACTTTCAATATTTCCTTCGGATGCGGCCCAGAGAATGTGGAAAAACTAATCGCTTCGACCTTGGAAGAAATTAATAAAATCAAACAAAATGGAGCACAAGAAGTAGATGTTCAAAAATTTATCGCGGAAGAAAAACGGACTACCGAGACTCAACTCAAAGAGAATAACTTCTGGCTAAGCTACCTATATGGTCAGGCTCAAAACAACGAAGACCCAAGAACAATTTTAACCTATCTGGATTCACTAAAAAATATCAGTTCAGCAAGTTTGAAGGCAACGGCAAATGCATATGTGAGCGGGGACAACATGATTCGATTTGTATTATTGCCAGAACAAAAGTAGCGGAGGCAGCAACTCTTCTACCCTCATTTGCACAATTTTACCCCATACCTCACACATTTTGGGCAGAAAACTTTCTGCCCCTACCAGTTTGGTTTTTAATATCTTTGCCATTTCCCATTTTTAAAACATGAAGATTTCGTACAACTGGCTGAAACAATTCATCAAAACCGATCATACCCCTGAAGAACTTTCGTTAATCCTGACCAATATTGGCTTAGAAGTCGAAAGTGTGGAGAAAGTACAAACCATACCAGGAGGCCTCGAAGGACTTTTAATCGGGCACGTGAAGGAATGCATACAACACCCCAATGCAGATCGATTAAAAATCACCAAAATAGATATCGGCGGCGATGAGGACTTGCAGGTCGTTTGTGGGGCAAGTAATGTCTCTGCAGGCCAGAAGGTGGTTGTCGCTACTGTAAATACAACCGTTCACCCCACTTCGGGCGAGCCGTTCAAGATTAATAAATCCAAAATACGAGGTGAGGTTTCTGAAGGGATGATTTGTGCAGAGGATGAAATAGGCTTAGGAATATCTCATGAAGGTATCCTTGTTTTAGATACGAATGCGCCCATTGGGACTCCTGCAAAATCATACTTTAACATAGAAGACGATTATTGTTTCGAAATTGGTTTAACACCGAATCGTGCGGATGCAGCTTCCCATTTGGGTGTCGCGCGCGACTTAGCAGCCTATCTAAACACGGCGGTCATCATGCCTGATATAAAAGCCTTTTCAAGTGGCAATCAAAGCTTGATTATACCTGTTTCGGTAGAAGATCAACAAGCTTGTCCGCGTTATTCATCGCTCACCATCTGTGGGGTGACGGTAGAAGAATCCCCAGACTGGATCAAGGAAAAATTGCAGGTAATTGGCTTACGCTCCATTAATAATATTGTGGATATCACCAACTATGTATTGCACGAACTGGGACAACCTTTGCATGCTTTTGATGCAGATGAAATTCGTGGAGGTAAGGTACTCGTCAAAAAATGTGCAGAAGGGACGCCATTCACAACACTTGATGGAGTCGAACGCAAACTTTCGTCAGAGGACTTGATGATCTGCCATGCAGAAAAAGCAATGTGCATGGCTGGTGTTTTTGGTGGTGTTGAATCTGGCATCAAATCAACAACAAGCAATATATTTTTAGAAAGTGCTTGGTTCGATGCCGTATCCATCCGCAAAACATCCAAACGTCATGGATTAAAAACAGATGCATCCTTTCGCTATGAACGGGGAACTGACCCCGAGATGACGGTTATAGCTTTAAAAAGAGCAGCAATACTAATTACGGAGATCGCTGGAGGCCAAATAGCTTCTTCCATTTCAGATATTTATCCCGCTCCTGTTCCACCATTCGCTATTGCAGTTCATTATAGTCACGTAGATCGCCTAATAGGCAAGGTCATTCCCCGATCAGAAATCAAATCTATTTTGACAGGGCTCGGAATCACCATCGAAACTGAAACCGAACAAGGCCTCGTACTACAAGTGCCCACCTACAAAGTAGACGTGACGCGCGAAGTAGATATTATCGAAGAGATTTTACGTATTCACGGATACAATAACATCGAAATCCCCAATCAAATCAGAGCCTCTCTGAATTATGCGGAAAAGCCAGACAAAGAAATCGTACAACATAAAATAGCCGATTTACTAACGGCCAATGGCTTTGTAGAAATCATGTCTAATTCGTTGACCAAACTGACGTATTCTTCCAATCCTGAACAAGCCGTTAAAATATTAAATCCGCTGAGTACTGATCTGGATGCGATGCGTCAATCCTTGCTTTTTTCTGGGCTCGAAGCAATCGTATATAATCAAAATCGAAAAAATTCAGATTTGAAAATGTATGAATTTGGCAAAACATATTGGTCTGAAGAAGGAGTCTATTATGAAAACCAGCGTCTAGCCCTATTTCTTACTGGGGCCAATGAGATCGATAACTGGAACAACAAAGCCAAACAAGTCAGTTTTTATAATCTCAAGTCGGTCGTAGACACGATTATTCAGCGACTCAACATTAAAGGACTTGTTACTAAAGATGCTGATGACACTCATTTATCAGCGGGGCTCCATTACCTAAAAGGGGAGAAGGTCTTAATCCAGTTTGGTTCTGTTTCAAAATCGGTATTAAAAAAACTAGACATTGCCAATGAAGTATTCTATGCAGATTTCAATTGGGATTTGATTTTAAAGACCATCCGAAAAAACAAGATAAGCTACCGCGAAGTATCCAAATATCCTGCTGTCCGCCGCGATCTTTCCATGCTGCTGGATCAATCTATTTTGTTTGATCAACTGAAGCAAATTGCACACAAAACAGAAAAATCACTCTTAAAAGAAATCAATGTGTTTGATGTGTATGTGGGCGACAAACTCCCAGAAGGAAAAAAATCATACGCGCTTAGCTTTACGCTACAAGATGAAGAAAGGACACTCAACGAAAAGCAGATTGAAACAAGTATGCAAAAATTAATTCATAGTTTCGAAAAAGAAGTGGGAGCAGAAATACGGGGGAAATAATTCGTATTACGTACTAGCATGTCAGAAGTAGCCGATCAATTAAGTCATATAGCAAATAAAACCACTAGGTTGATAGATCTTTGTTCGGTTTTACGAGACGAAAATGATCTACTTAGATCAGTGAATCAAAATTTAAAAACTTCGATTGAAGCCTCAAAAAGCAAAAATGAAGAGCTTCAAGAAATGGTTAGAGTCCTCAAACTAGCTCGATCATTGGAGGGCCTACCGATTAACGAACTAGGCTTAGATGAAAAAACTCTTGACATCAAACAAAAAATTAGCAAATTTGTAGACGAAATAGACAAGTGTATCGTATTGCTCAAAAGGCAATACTAGTGAAACTAGCTCAAATGGGAGAAATCTCCATAAAAATAAATATTGCCGACAGAGTTTATCCGTTAAAGGTAAACATGGAGGAAGAAGAAGTAATACGTAAGGCCGCAAAGCTAATTAATGATCGCATAAAAGAATATCAGGAAACCTATGCGGTACGAGATAAGCAGGACTTATTATCCATGTGTGCATTGCACTATGCTACAATCACCATCAATAACGAAAAAAGCATCGTAAGTGAGCACACACAAGTAGCCGAACAGGTTTCTAAATTAGACCAACTATTGGCCGACTTCTTTTCTAAGTAATATTTTCACTCACAGAGCACGAAAATTTAACCGTCTTAAAATTTTCGAATTTCACTATCAAGAGTCTCGTATTTTCATTGTTGGAATGATATCCAAATAAGGCCTCCGTGAAATCACGGAATAAGTCTTACGGGCAATTCAAAAATCCAATGCATGAACCGCTTACGATACACGATTTTATAAACTAGAGGCGGTTTTTTATTTAAAAAAATTATGGAAAAAATATTTTACATCTTATTTAGTTTAGCAACAGGGGTGGCCATTGGCCGACTTTTACTCCAGAAAATGCTAAAAAGCCAAGAAATTGCCACTCAAAGCAAAATCAAAAAAATGCTTAAGGAAGCAGAAAGCAATGCGGAAATTTTAAAAAAAGATAGGCTATTAGAAGCAAAAGAGAAGTTCCTGCAAATGAAAGCTGAGCATGAAAAAGAAATCAACAGCAAAAATAATACGATCAACCAACGAGAAAATTCGATTAAGCAAAAAGAGCAATCAATTAATCAAAAGCTGGAAAATATAACCCGCAAACAGCAAGAACTTGATACGACGAGGACAACACTCGAAAAACAGATTGAAGTCACTAAAGCAAAACAAGACGAATTTGCCACTTTAAAAGACGAACATACCCAAAAACTAGAGGCAATAGCAGGTTTGTCCGCTGAAGAAGCTAAAAAACAATTAGTAAACTCCTTGTGTGAGGAAGCCCGTACGACAGCCATGATGCAAATCAAGGATATTGTTAACGAGGCAAAGCTAACAGCAAGCAAAGAGGCTAAAAAAGTGGTGATCCAAACCATCCAGCGCACAGCAACAGAAAGTGCGATCGAGAATACCGTTTCTATCTTCAATATTGAAAATGATGAAATCAAAGGACGTGTGATAGGCCGTGAAGGACGTAATATTCGTGCTTTAGAAGCCGCAACGGGCATCGAAATTATTGTGGATGATACCCCAGAGGCAATTATCCTATCGGGATTTGACCCTGTTCGACGTGAAATAGCACGTTTGGCATTACACCGTTTGGTTACGGATGGTCGTATTCACCCTGCGCGTATTGAAGAAGTGGTAGCCAAAACAAAAACTCAAATTGAAGACGAGATTATTGAAATCGGAGAACGTACGGTCATTGATTTAGGAATTCATGGCCTACATCCCGAATTGATTCGTATGGTCGGGCGCATGCGCTATCGGTCATCTTATGGCCAAAATCTATTGCAACACTCACGCGAAGTAGCCAATTTTTGCGCCACCATGGCTGCTGAACTAGGTTTGAACGTAAAGCTTGCCAAACGCGCTGGACTATTGCACGATATTGGTAAAGTACCCGATGATAATCCCGAATTGCCACACGCCATCTTAGGAATGCAATGGGCCAAAAAATACAAAGAACATCCTGAGGTTTGTAACGCGATCGGGGCTCATCACGACGAGATTGAAATGACTTCGATGATTTCACCTATCATTCAGGCATGTGATGCGATTTCTGGAGCACGTCCTGGAGCGCGTCGCGAGGTAGTAGAAAGTTATATTAAGCGTTTGAAGGAGCTAGAATCACTCGCGATGTCATACCCTGGTGTAGAAAAAACTTTTGCCATACAAGCAGGCAGAGAGCTTCGTGTAGTCGTAGAAAGCGAGCGTATCACCGATGCTGCTGCAGAAATCTTAGCTGCTGATTTATCCAACCGTATTCAAACCGAAATGACGTACCCTGGGCAGATTAAGGTGACTGTGATTCGGGAGACGCGCTCGGTGTCGTACGCGAAGTAAAAAGATTTACCCAGCCCTCTCCAAAAGAGAGAGCTTTTTTAGTGTATTTTTTTGATTTTAAGATGAGCTTTGATGTAGACACGCAAAATCTTAACGACCTAGGTATATTTCAAAATGCTTACAATCGTAATTCTGTCTTTAATCTTTCAGTAAGTCCTTCTAAAATCAGGACTTACTGAACCGCGTTTAGAAATGTGGATTATTGGGAAATGAGGAGATACTCGAAATGATAGAAAGCTCAATAAAACAGGGTAAAGGTCCAAAAAACAGAGGCAATGACAGCCGAGTACATCCAATCATCTGAATCAACCCATTTCATGATTCTAACAATTAAACAGTATCATCGATCAAAAACACAAAAAGTTCTTTAGGACCATGTGCTCCTAGAACTAGTGTCTTTTCAATATCCGCAGTACGACTTGGTCCAGTAATGTTAGAAATCATGGATGGGAGAGACTCTCCATGTTTTTTTCTCAAAAGATTGAAGCCATCTTTTAGGTCGAGCACCAGCTGGGATATATAAGCCAGCACCACATGGGCATGTGGATAAATACTCAATCGTCGGCCTGCTGCATTACCATTCGAAACCAAAATGCTACCATTGCGAGCAATTAAAGATTCACAAAGTGTAATACCTACTTCTGCTTCTTTAAAATGAGCCTCGGTACTGTAAAAAGGATATTCATACTTATTCAGGATCGTTTGTAGCTCTGGTTCCCAACAATACGTTTTACGCCAAGACTTTTCTTCAGCAAGGTGCAATAGGCTCTCAACGAAATAGATTTCATCTTCACAAAAAACAAATTTGCCAGAAACTGCAGTGAATTGCTCAGCGAACAAAATATCTAAAAAACCAGTGTATTCCTCATAAAGTGATGTATCCTCCAAATTAGGATAGGGATTATCCCTTTTCTCGAGTAGGGCCTTACGAACCTTCTTGAGCATTTTTTCTTTGGAAGTACTTTCTTTCATAAATGAGTATGCATATTGAGTAATTCGTATTAAGATTTGGGATTATAGGAAATGGTTAATGTATGTTTAGATTCACGCCAAACACTCACAATACTCAAATCTCAATACCCTATACTCAACCTTTTGATGACCGATTTTCTGGAAGATTAGTATGATGATCTGCTACTTCTTCGTGATCAACTACTCCTTCATGCTGTAAGTCTTTCACTTTGTCAGAGGCTTTCTTCTTCTTACTGGCTCCATGCTCTTCTCCATTCACAAACTCATCATACGTCGTAGGATTATCGAATGGCCGTTTACCCAAAATTTCTTCGAGATCGGCTTGGAAAAGGATCTCCTTTTCAAGTAATTTATGAGCCAATTGCTCCAAACCATCCCGCTTTTGCGTAAGCAATTCTTTGGTACGTTTGTATGCCTGATCTATCTGGTTGCGAACTTCTACATCAATCATCTCCGATGTTTTTTCAGAGTATGGTCTATTAAATTGATATTCTCCCTGCGGATCATTAAAGGAGACATTACCCACTTTGTCGTTCATGCCGTAGATGGTCACCATGGCGTACGACAATTTGGTAATTCGCTCCAAATCGTTTTGTGCACCGGTAGATATTTTACCAAACACTAAATCTTCGGCTACACGGCCGCCAAGGGTCATGCACATGCCATCTAAAAGCTGCTCGGTAGTGTACAGAAATTGTTCTTTGGGCAAATACTGTGCATAACCTAATGCTGCAACCCCACGTGGTACAATAGACACCTTCACCAAAGGATCAGCATGCTCTAAGAACCATCCAGCAATGGCGTGTCCAGCTTCATGATAAGCCACAATACGTTTTTCTTCAGGAGAAATAATTTTATTCTTTTTCTCTAGTCCGCCTATCACACGATCGATTGCATCTTGGAAATCCTGCATATCGATAGCCTCTTTATCCCTACGTGCAGCTATTAATGCTGCTTCGTTACATACATTGGCTATTTCAGCTCCTGCAAAACCAGGTGTTTGTGCCGAAAGTTTTTTTGGATCTACATCCGCTACTATTTTAAGTGGTTTTAAATGCACTTTAAATATTTGTTCGCGCCCCAACAAATCGGGTTTGTCAATAGAAATTTGTCGATCAAAACGACCTGGACGAAGTAATGCAGTATCTAGTACATCGGGACGATTGGTTGCAGCTAGAATAATAATTCCTGAATCGGTGCCGAAACCGTCCATTTCTACCAGCAATTGATTCAGTGTATTTTCGCGTTCATCGTTGCCACCCATCATGTTGTTTTTGCCACGCGCACGACCAATGGCGTCAATCTCGTCGATAAAAATAATACAGGGGGCTTTATCTTTGGCTTGTTTGAATAAATCCCGAACACGGGAAGCACCCACTCCCACAAACATCTCCACAAAATCAGATCCTGAAAGCGAGAAAAAAGGAACTTGTGCCTCGCCAGCTACGGCTTTAGCCATTAACGTTTTTCCTGTGCCTGGAGCTCCAATCAGTAATGCTCCTTTAGGAATTTTACCGCCTAGATTGGTATATTTTTTTGGATTTTTTAGAAAATCTACAATTTCCATCACCTCCTGCTTGGCTTCTTCAAGTCCAGCTACATCATTAAAGGTGATAGAAACCTGCGATTCTTTATCGAATAAAGTGGCCTTCGACTTCCCAATATTAAAAATCTGTCCGCCAGCACCCGCACCTCCGCCCATTCGACGCATGATAAATAGCCAAAAACCAATCAGCAACAATACTGGCAAAATAAACGACATGAACCATCCAGCCCACGGACTTTCACGAGATTCTATGCTAAGCGGCGTTTGTTGCTCTGTAGGGAGGTCTTTCTGTGCTTCTTTTAATTTCGCTTGTAGGCCATCAAATGAACCATCTGTGAAAAGATACTGAGGAGTGGAGGCTGAGGGGGTATTGAAGCTTCCTTTATTTTGCGCATCGTTGTACTTGGGCAGCTTCAACCGATCTTTTTTGATATAAACTTCGACCTCGACTAAATCATGATTTTTATACGCTGTTAGTTTTTCCACATCGCCTGGCCTGAGCATTTCATTCTCAAACTTTTGGTAGGAAATTTTTTTGGCACCATCACTGGTAAAAAAATATTGAACTACGAAAATCCCGATTATGACAGCGGCATAAAGCCACATGATATTAAATTTGGGTGCTTGAGGAACAATTTTTTTTCCTGGT
>Ga0114967_10003825_pt1 | contig 12266 bp, 12 predicted proteins | sample M_130628_MF_Meta_FD_92639 | JGI IMG/M metagenome (GOLD analysis project Ga0114967, IMG submission 92639) | Freshwater microbial communities from Lake Montjoie, Canada to study carbon cycling - M_130628_MF_MetaG | ecosystem: Environmental > Aquatic > Freshwater > Lake | place: Lake Montjoie... | reverse complement strand
GATATTTGCGAAAACACGTTACTTGAGATGGAGCGAGATGGAAGAATCAATATAGATTTCCGTATAGGTAACCGTAAGCGTTACTATACTAAGAATGTCTATGATTCACTTGCCAAGCTCAACCCGAGAAAAAACTAAAGATTAAATTCTTTTTTCCATTGGCAGACACGGCTTCTATTAGCCGTGGGCGTGCCACTACCAACTTTTACCAATTCTTTATCGGAATTTTAAAGTTATTAAAATAAATAATAATTCTTTCGGTCTTTTCTAAATACCGTGATATTTATTATAAAATAAGTAACTAAGTACTGGCATTATCCCAATTGCCTAAAAGGTTACATGCGTTTAAAAAAAAGTAAAAATGCAAAAAAATGAATACCTATCAGTAAAAGACATCAGTCAAAAATACATGATGTCTACACGTAACGTAAGAAGAATAATAGCTACGTTAGAAAATAAATACAGTGAAGAAACACTGTATAAAGACAAAAATAATCATTGGCAAGTGCATCATTTGCTAGTTGGCAAGTTTAAGCCACAAAGGATGAGGAAAAATAAATACTATGCAGTTACTGTTGACCCAACATATAAATACACCTCTAAGGATATAGATGCAATTATGAGTTTTGTTCTTGACCAGTTAGATGACGATAACGCTGAAATTAATTATGTTGTGGAGCAAAAGAAATCTAATGACCATAACCACATACATAGCTATGTTAAGTGTTCTAATAAAAAGAAACTTATAAATAGTTTTAGGTTAGGCTTTGGGCAACTAAGTTACCATGAGAGTATAATTTTTGACTTAAACGGTTGGAAACAATACATTACAAAAGACAATAACGACATTAAAACAATTAAAAACTAAATTATGATTGAGATAGAAGATTTTAGGTATAACCCTAAATTACGTAAAATGTTGGTAAACTATTGTTTGAGAATGTATGAAGAAAACGCAATCATTGATGACTACCATTTGCTTGAAGAATACAAGCTTCTAAAAAGAGATAACAAGCTACATGTACTTTTTGAAGAAGAGTATTTGATTAATTATTTAAGAGATGGAGGCGATAGCGGACAAAATAAGGGTTAAACAATTGCAAATTAATGTGGAGCAGAACCCATTACGTAAACAAGAACTACAAAAGCAACTTAAAAAGTTGCAACTAAATTTAGAGATTGAACAAATCAGAAAGCGAATCGAACAATTAGGATAGTTCTTGTTATCGCCCTAGATAATTGTGAAAATAGAAACTTGTTATATTGGTGGTATGATAATGCGTTTAGATTTTTTTTTGGTAAAATGTACCAAAATTAACTTGTTAGTTCAGTATCTGCTGTTAAGGTGTTGTTTAAAAAACAATGTTTTATATGTTTTTAACGGATTTACTTTAAGTGGTTCGAGTAGTGTTTTATAAAAATTAAGGTCGTGAATTCACGACCTTTTTTGATTTATGATGCTATTAATCGTTGGATTTTTTGAGCAGTTCCTAGGGAGCAACCACCTATTTTTGCCGCTCTTCTTAAGGATTCTCCGTTTTTAAGTTCACGGACAACTGATTTCCATTTTACTAAAGTTTCGGTATCGGACATACGTGTACCATACAAACGACCTTTGTAGATTCCTTTTCCCTTGGCTAGCTCTATACCTTGACGTTGACGCTCTAGCATGTTTAAGCGTTCCATTTCGGCAACGTTACCAAGAACGCTGATAATCATTTTAAAGCTTGGATTTGGCTTGTTGTCGATAAGCGAGTACATGCCAATATTTTCTACGAATAATCGAATAGACAGTTCATTGAAAAATTCTACCATTGTAAGAATGTCGATGATGTTTCTGCCTAATCGGTCTATTGATGCTATATGAATTTCTTTGACAGTACCAGCTTCGATGTCGGCTATTAGTTTTTTTGCTTCTTTACGTTCTGTGAACTTTATAGAACCCGATGTTTTATCGATGTAGATTTTTGTAAATTCTTTGGCGTTTACTTCTTGGCGACCTGTGTTTTGTTCTTCGGTTGAAACTCTAATGTATTTTACTTTTGTCATGGCGTATATTTTAATTACATGACAAATATAGTGTATATTTTTAGACTGGCAAAATTATACGCCTAAAATCCAGGTATTTAGCTAAAAAAAGTGTGCCATTTTGAAGCATGACCTAGAAATGTACGAAAGAACAAATTTTTTGATTTACTTTTGTGAAAATGAATTCATAATATTAAATACAATTTTACTTACTTAATGGATAATAGATTTAGGACAATTGACCTTTTTGCTGGAATAGGTGGTATAAGATTGGGTTTTGAAGCCTATAACTGCCAAAATGTGTTTTCTTCGGAATGGGATAAAGATGCTCAAAAAATGTACGAGGCTAACTTTGGCGAAAAACCATTTGGAGATATTAACTTAATTCTACCTCAGGATGTGCCTGACCATGATATTTTATTGGCTGGTTTTCCTTGTCAGCCATTTAGCATTGCAGGTAAAGGTCTCGGTTTTGCGGATACAAGAGGAACATTGTTTTTTAATATAGAGGCTATTTTAGAAGCTAAAAAACCTCGGGCTTTTCTACTTGAGAACGTTAGGAGATTGACTACACATGATGAGGGTCGGACTTTTGCGGTTATACTAGAGAAACTAAAACAACTAGGTTATACCGTTTATTATAAAGTTTTTAATTCTTTAGATTTTGGTGTTCCACAAAAAAGAGAAAGGATTTACATAGTTGGTTTTCTTGAACCTTTACATTTTACTTTTCCAAAACCATTGGGATATTATAAACCATTAACTGAAATTCTACAGAAAGATGAAGATGTTCCTAAGAGTTTTTTTTTGTCGGAAGAGATTAAAAACAAAAGATTAATGGCTGTAAAGCCTAATGCTCCATATCCATCGATTTGGCATCAGAATATTGGTGGTAATATTTCTGCATTACCATACTCTTGTGCATTAAGAGCAGGTGGTAGCTATAATTATTTAGTTGTTAATGGAGTTAGAAGGTTAACCGATAGAGAGATGTTAAGATTACAAGGCTTTCCTGATGATTTTGTTATTAACTTACCATATTCTCATGCAAGGAAAGTAGCAGGTAATTCTGTTTCTGTTCCAGTAATTAAAGCAATCGCAGGAGAAATGATGAAATCATTGAGAGAAAAAAAAGAGGCTATTGCAGAGCCAATACAGTTAAAGTTATTAGAACCAAAAGATGAATATAAAAACAGCAAAGTTAGCATTAGATAAAGTTATTGATAAGGCTAGGGTTCATTTATATAAGCCTATACAAGTTGCAGAAATATTGTATCGAGATAGACAATTTAAAGACATTGTTTTGTCTGATTTACATACTTATAGAACGGCTTCTAAGAAATGGCGTGATGTTGTTTGTATCCAGTTTTTAGGAAGAACAAGTACTTCTTCTGCAAGATATCAGGATGATATTTTTAATGAAAGTGCAGTTCCACCCAGCTTGTTAGAGTTTTTAGGTGAAGAGAATAGAGCTAAAAATGGCATAGTTGAGGCTTATATTTATAGAAAATTTAAGGAACGATTTAGTCAAATGTCTACGGGTCTAGATTATACTTTAACACATGATAAAACTAATTTTGACTTGCAGGAGTTTTTAAATATGTTTTGGAATGAACCTGGTCTAAGAAGAAGTATTGATAAGATTTACGAAATAATTGTCTATTCGCTTTTTTCTGCTTTGGTTGAAGAACTACAGATTACTGTTGAAGTAAGTATGAACCCTAATAAGTTGGACGTTCTAGAAGAATTTGAAGATTTTGCTCGTAGAGTTATACAATTGACACCCGAACAAACAACGGTTAAATTGAAAGCTAGAATTAATCGAGTAGGAGTAACAAATGCGGCTGACAGAGGGTTGGATATGTGGGCTAATTTTGGTCTTGCAATTCAAATAAAACATTTGTCACTAACTGAAGAACTAGCAGAGAATATAGTTTCTTCTGTTTCTTCGGATAGGATTGTTATTGTTTGTAAAGATACCGAACAGAGAATTATTGTATCGTTGTTAAATCAAATGGGATGGAAATCCAAAATACAAAGTATTATTACAGAAAGTGACTTATTACTTTGGTATGAAAAAGCATTGAGAGGTAAGTTCGGAGATTCTATAGGTGATAAGGTTTTAAAGAATCTTATTGATGAAATAAAGGTCGAGTTTCCTACAACAGATAACAAAGATTTTTTAAAGTTCATAACCGATAGAGGTTACACCAATCTTTCTGATATAGATTGGTAGGTCTTAATATTTAAAAAGGTCTGATTGCTTTGAATTTAGTTGCTCAATAAGTTTTATCGCTTTGTCAACAAGTGAGGATTTGTCGTAACTGTCTAAAACAGAAGCAAATTTTAACTTAGGGTGTGTTATAGGTTCTATTGTATCATTTTGTACTCCAAGTTGTTTTAGATTCGTTATAAAGGTTCTTCGGCAGTCATGAGGACTAAATACTTCGTGCTGTTCCTTTTGTTCAATACTAATGTCGTCAACCAAGTAATATTTGGTTTTGATTATGACGTTATTGTTGAATTTTAAAAACTTCAAGAATTTCTTAATGTTTTTCCTAATTGTTGGTTCTGCTGGGAAACTTGGAAACTGGTTGTTGTTTTCGACTAACAACTTTTTAACGGGTTTTAATATAGGGATAGTACAAATTAGCTCTTGTGTGTTTTCTTTTGATTTTCTTATTCGGGTAGTTACGCATAAATAGCTTTCGGATTTATGAATTTCAAGTTCGGGAGTTAGTTTGTGCAGAAACTTAATGTCGCCAATTCTTAAACCTAAAAATGAAGAAAGGATGATGTAGTTTTTTGCATGTTGAAATTCTTTAGAGTGGCTTGTATCGCATTCTATAATCGTTTTTAATTGTTCTTGAGTAAGGTAAGTGTCATGAGAAGAAGAGTAGGGGCTTATCTTTAAGCTTTTTTTTGTAAAGCTTATATTGATTTTAATGCCTTCTAGAAAAGCTAAGTTTAAAATGGCTCTTAATGACCTAAACTCTTTATTAATGGTTGTTTGCGTATAGTAGTTGCCAGTTTCTTCCTTATATATTTCGTTAATCGTTTTAAAATAATCCCAGTATAATTCTTCTGTAATTGACTCGAAGGTAAGTACTACATTTTTTCTTTCTTCAAATCTTTTAATCCTATTTGCTAATGCTCGATATTGATTTGCTGTTTTTGTGTCCCAACGAAGATTATTGGTTAATTTTGTTTTTATTTCGATTTGATTATCAATGAATTTAGTGATTTTTAATGCGAATTCTTCTTTTTCTTTCCATGTTAAATTTTCGTAAACTAGTTGTTTTAGTTCTTCAATAGTTGGGTCTTTTTCATATGTACGTCTAAAATATTCTAGTTGCTTATAACACGCTTTCTCGATTGCGTTCAAATGGTCGTTCAGGTCTTTGCCTTTCATTTTGACAAATGTTTGATTTGCCCTATAGATAGGCTTGTCATTCCAAAGTTCTTTTTTGATTGACCTTTTTACACTAAAACGGAACGGAGTGTATTTGGGTGTTTGGGTTTTGTGATTAAAGGTTTTTAAACCATAAGAAAAGTTCATGAAGATTCGTTGCTCTCCAGACTTGTTTTTGGTTGCTTCAAGGTTAAAAAAATGGGTTGGTTGTTTCATGATAAATAAATAGCGTAGTAAAACACGTAGCAAAAATATGCTATTATTTCAAGTTAAACAAAGTTTTTTGAGGTGTTGATAAAAAGCTATATAATAAAACCCCCTTATTTTAAAGGCTTTGTGAAGCTTTTTGAAGTCGGCTGAGGTAATAGCCTATTAGTCCTAGTAGACCAACAAAAAAGCCTCTCAATTTGAGAGGCTTTTTTGTTTTAGATAATCAACTTTTAGATTTTAAAAGTTATAACTGGTTTTTTAGAATGGTTTACTAAATCTTCACTAATACTTCCGTTGAAGAAGTGAGCCAAACCTTTTCTTCCGTGAGTACTCATTCCGATTAAATCAGCATCAATTTGATTGGCGAAGTTTAATACGCCATTTTCGACATTAATATCATTGTAGATGTGCGTAGTCAACTTATTGATTTTGAAATTTGAAATAAAATCATTCATAATAGAATCGGCAACATGGGTTGGCTTGAAGCTACTAGGAGTATTAATCATTACTAAATGTAATTCAGAATCAAATTTATTGGCAAAATCTACGACTTTAGCAAAAGGATTTTTAATTTCATCTGAAAAATCAGATGCAAAAACGAATTTGTTTACGTTAAAATCGCCTTCCTCTTTTTTGATTATCAATACGGGGATGTCTGAATTTCGAACAACTTTTTCGGCATTAGAACCAATGAACATTTCTTTAAATCCACTTGCTCCGTGGGACCCCATAACAATTAAATCGACGTCGTTCTTTTTGCTTATATTCATGATACCGTCAAAGGCTAATTCAAATTGAATAATCTCTGAAACTTTTAAATCCGCCAAGCTATCGTCATCCATTAAGTCTTCTAGTTTGTTGATGGCTGCATTTTTGAAAAGCATAATTTCTGGTAAATCGTGACCGCTTCCTACCGCATCGCTTCCTTGATGAGGTAATTCTAACATATGTAGAAGAAAAATTTCGCCACCATTTTTTCTAGCGATTTGTGCTGCAACCTGTAATGCGTATCCGGCGTGATCTGAAAAGTCCGTTGGGACTAAGATTTTTTTCATAATGTAAAAAGTAAATATTGGGTTGTAATTTTCAAACAATAAAGGTATTATTTTTTTTTGATTCAGCAATGCATTTTTGATTTATAAAAAAATAACTATATTTGCACCGTTATTTAGCATTCAAAAATAAATAATGAGGGAAGCAGTGCTTCCCTCTTTTTATACAACTATGACATTTAAAGAGAAAGTTACTCGTTTATTAGAAGAGGAATTGCAAGAAAAACCATCATTATTTCTGGTAGATTTAACAATTTCAGAAAGTTATAAAATCACAATTACTTTAGACGGTGATGAAGGTGTGAATTTACAAGATTGTATTGATGTCAGCCGGGCCGTGGAAAATAAACTTGACCGAGAAGAACAAGATTTTTCGTTAGAAGTAGCTTCTGCGGGAGTGTCAAGCCCCCTGAAATTATTGCGTCAGTATAAGAAAAATGTCGGTAGAACACTCAAGGTAAAAACTAATACGGACACGATTGAAGCTAAATTAGAACAGGCAACAGAGCAAGGTATCTTGCTTTCATGGACGACAAGAGAACCAAAAAAAATTGGAAAAGGAAAAGAAACAATAGAACACAAACGCGAAATTCCTTATTCAGATATAAAAGAAGCAATTGTTATTATAATATTTAATTAAAATTAGGCATGGAAAATATTGCATTAATCGAATCATTTTCAGAGTTTAAAGATGACAAACTTATTGATCGAGTAACGCTTATGGCGATTTTGGAAGATGTATTTAGAAACGCGTTAAAAAAGAAATACGGTTCGGATGATAATTTTGATATCATTATAAATCCTGATAAGGGAGATATGGAGATTTGGAGAAGACGAATTGTTGTCGCGGATGATGATTTGGATTTAGAAAATGAAGAAATCACACTTACTGATGCTAGGAAGATAGAGCCTGATTTTGAAATTGGAGAAGAAGTTTCTGAAGAGGTGAAATTGATTGATTTAGGAAGAAGAGCTATTTTAGCGTTGCGTCAAAATCTTATTTCAAAAATACACGAGCATGACAACACCAATCTTTATAAACAATTTAAAGACTTAATAGGGGAAATTTATACTGCAGAAGTGCATCATGTTCGTCCGAGAGTTGTAATTTTGGTTGATGATGAAGGAAATGAAATTGTTTTGCCAAAAGAAAAACAAATACCGTCTGATTTTTTCCGCAAAGGAGATAATGTTCGTGGAATTATTGAAAGTGTTGAATTAAAAGGTAACAAGCCTCAGATCATCATGTCTAGAACGGCAGATAAGTTTTTAGAAAAGTTATTTGAACAGGAAATTCCTGAGGTATTTGATGGTTTGATTATGATTAAGAAAGTAGTAAGGATACCTGGTGAAAAAGCGAAAGTTGCAGTAGATTCTTATGATGATAGAATTGATCCTGTTGGTGCTTGTGTTGGAATGAAAGGTTCTCGTATTCATGGTATAGTACGCGAGTTAGGAAATGAAAATATAGACGTAATTAATTACACTAGTAATTTACAATTGTACATAACTAGAGCGCTAAGTCCAGCAAAAGTTTCTTCAGTGAAAATTGATGAAGAGAAAAAAAGAGCTGAAGTTTTCTTGAAATTAGAAGAAGTCTCTAAAGCAATTGGTAGAGGTGGACATAACATCAAGTTAGCAGGTCTTTTATCGGGCTACGAATTAGACGTAATCCGGGAAGGAATTACCGCAGAAGAAGACGATGTTGAATTAACGGAGTTCTCGGATGAAATTGATGGCTGGGTTATCGATGAATTCGCCAAAATTGGATTAGATACGGCTAGAAGTATTCTAAATCAAGATGTTGCTGATCTAGTGAGAAGAACTGATTTGGAAGAAGAAACCATATTAGAAGTAATAAAAATATTGAAAGAAGAGTTTGAGGACTAATTCTTTCGCCTATAATAGATAACATTAAAAAGATTTTATGTCTGAAGGAAATATTAGAATTAATAAAGTTTTAAGGGAATTAAATATTTCTTTGGAAAGAGCTGTGGATTATCTTAAAGATAAGGGAATTGCCATTGAAGCAAGTCCTAACACAAAAATTTCCGATGATGTGTATAACATTCTTTGTGGTCAATTTGCCGGAGACAAAGGGAACAAAGAAGCTTCTAAAGGCGTTAGCGAAGAGATCCGTAAAGAAAAAGAAGCACTTCGTCTCGAAAGAGAAAAAGAAATTGAAGACAAACGTAAACTTGAAGAAGAACGCCAGCGATTAGAATTAATTAAAGCTAAAGCGGTGGTAACGGCTCCTAAACAAGTTGGAAAAATTGACTTGGAACCTAAAACTGTAATAGTACCTAATGCAGAAGTTCCGAAAATTGCATCAGACAAAAAAGAAAATGTTACTACGGCAAAAGTAGAGGAAATCATAACCCCACCGGTTGAGAAGATTGAGAAAGATGAGAATGAAGTAAAAGGGAATCCTATTGCTGAAACGCCTTCAGATGAGACAATTACTACGCAGTATCAAAAGCTATCAGGAGCTACTTTGACTGGTCAAGTAATTGATTTGTCACAATTCAACAAGCCTAAAAAGAAAAAAGAAGAGTTTAAAAAAGATGCAGGTAAACCTGCCACTGCTGGTCCAGGACAAAACGCGGCCCAATCAGCTAATAACAACGCAAATAAAAATAAACGCAAAAGAATTCCACCAAAACCAGGAGACAAACCTGCTATTACAAGTGGTGGCGGTAATCAAACGGGAGGGCCAAATAAATTTGGCAATAAACCAGGTGGCGGATTCCAAAAAGGAAACCGTCCAGCTATTGTACAAAAAGTTGAGCCTACCGAAGAAGAAGTTAAAAACCAAATTAAAGAGACTTTAGAGCGTCTTCAAGGAAAAGGAAACAAATCTAAAGCTGCAAAGTATAGAAGAGATAAGCGTGATTCACACCGTCAAAGAACGGAAGACGAAATGCAAGCGCTGGAAGAAGGAAGCAAAACAATTAAAGTAACTGAATTTGTTACCGTAGGTGAAATTGCGACGATGATGGATGTGCCAATTACAAAAGTAATTGGAACTTGTATGTCCTTAGGAATCATGGTAACGATGAACCAACGTTTAGATGCAGAAACATTGTCAATAGTAGCCGACGAATTTGGCTATGAAGTGGAGTTCATTACAACTGACTTAGAAGAAAATCTTGAAGTAGTTGAAGACAGACCAGAAGATTTAGTAACTCGTGCGCCGATTGTTACCGTCATGGGTCACGTAGATCATGGTAAAACCTCTTTGCTAGATTATATCCGAAAAGAAAATGTAATAGCCGGTGAATCGGGTGGAATTACCCAGCACATTGGAGCTTATGCGGTTACACTAGAAGGCGGTCAAAGAATCACGTTCCTAGATACACCAGGTCACGAGGCGTTTACTGCCATGCGTGCACGTGGAGCTCAAGTTACAGATATTGCAATCATTGTTGTAGCTGCCGATGATGACATCATGCCACAAACCAAAGAGGCAATCAGTCATGCCCAGGCTGCTGGAGTACCTATGATTTTTGCCATCAACAAAATTGATAAGCAAGGAGCCAACCCCGAAAAAATCAAAGAGAAACTGGCGGCAATGAATTTATTAGTTGAAGATTGGGGTGGAAAATATCAATCACATGATATTTCTGCTAAGAAAGGAACGGGAGTTAAAGAATTATTAGAAAAAGTATTGCTGGAAGCTGAAATTCTTGACTTAAAAGCAAACCCAAATAAAGCTGCCGTTGGAACTGTGGTGGAAGCACAATTGGATAAAGGTAGAGGATATGTATCGACGATCTTAGTGCAATCAGGAACTTTGAAAGTAGGGGATTATGTGTTAGCGGGTAAGAACCATGGTAAAGTGAAAGCAATGCATGATGAAAGAGGGCACAACGTTAAAGAAGCAGGGCCGTCAACACCAATCTCGATATTAGGATTGGATGGGGCTTCTACTGCTGGAGATAAATTTAACGTTTTTGAAGACGAACGAGAAGCGAAGCAAATTGCAACAAAACGTCTACAGTTAATGCGTGAACAATCAGTTAGAACACAGCGCCATATCACGTTAGCAGAAATTGGCCGACGTATTGCTTTAGGACAATTTAAAGAATTAAATATAATCCTAAAAGGAGACGTGGATGGTTCAGTTGAAGCGCTCTCAAGTGAATTTGCGAAATTATCTACCGAAGAAATTCAAATCAATATTATTCACAAAGGTGTTGGAGCAATTACGGAAACTGATGTAATGTTGGCTTCGGCCTCTGATGCCATTATTATAGGATTTAATGTTCGTCCTGCTGGTAATGCTCGACAATTAGCACAGAAAGAAGAAATAGATATCCGAAGCTATTCAATCATCTATGATGCAATCAACGATTTGAAAGATGCGATGGAGGGCATGTTGTCTCCTGAAATGAAAGAGGAGATTACGGGAACAGCAGAAATTAGAGAAATATTTAAAGTTTCTAAAGTGGGAACAATTGCTGGATGTATGGTGACTGATGGTAAAATTTTCAGAAACTCTAAAATACGTTTAATCAGAGAGGGAGTAGTAATATTTACTGGCGAATTAGCTACTTTAAAACGATTTAAAGACGATGTGAAGGAGGTTTCAAAAGGATATGATTGTGGTATGCAGATTAAGAATTATAATGACATTGAACAATTAGACATCATAGAAGCTTTCCAAGAAGTAGAAGTGAAGAAAAAATTGAAATAATACTAGTTTAAAAAGCCCCGCAAATAGCGGGGTTTTTTTATTTGTTGGGTTTTATTAAAAACGCGTTAGGATACTTCTTCTTTAATGCATTTAGATTCTTTTCCGCCTCAATTCTTGTTTTAAAATTGCCTACCCATACTTTGTACATGGGCGTACTAAATACAATAGTAGCATCCATATCCTTGTGTTCCTTTTTGAAGTCCATCAAAGTTTTTTTTGAATTTTCGCTATCGCCATTAAAGATCTGAATTTTATACCGATCATTTATTGTAATTGAACTGTTAATCTTTCTTTTTTCATTCAGTAGTTGTTCAAATTTCGGATCTTGCTTTACCGTGATTTTATCGTCTTGAGCAACCATTTTTTGCGATAAAATACATAAGAATGAGGGAAGTAAAAAGAGATTTATTCGTGATAAAAATTTCATAAGACTTTGATTTTAATACAAATGTAAAACTTAATAAATTAATCAAAAGAGAATTCATTATTTAGAATTAATATAAATTGAATTTAAGATATATTTAAGGTTTTGAGAATAGTTGATAAGTCGTATTTTTGTGCAAGTTTTTAATAAAGAGCATAATTTTGATGCGTATTCAATAGCCTCCAAGATTGTGCCAATATTAGTCGATAATCATTATACTATATGAAAAAGGTGGGTAACCATAATTCGATTTCAAGGAAAATTCTCTTCGGTTTAGCTTTAGCGCTAACATTCTCCTTAACTTCATTATCTCAAAACGCTACTCCTGCTGCTTCAGCGGCGGCTCCTGCAACGGCAACAGCTGCTCCGGCTGCTCCTGCTGCTACGGGTGGAGGTGATGCGGCGGCAGGTAAAGCTTTGTTTAACACTAATTGTGCAGCTTGT
>Ga0114967_10003821_pt1 | contig 12273 bp, 6 predicted proteins | sample M_130628_MF_Meta_FD_92639 | JGI IMG/M metagenome (GOLD analysis project Ga0114967, IMG submission 92639) | Freshwater microbial communities from Lake Montjoie, Canada to study carbon cycling - M_130628_MF_MetaG | ecosystem: Environmental > Aquatic > Freshwater > Lake | place: Lake Montjoie... | reverse complement strand
ATATTACAAGCACAGGCACATTAGCTAGTTTATCAGTAAGTGGAACTAGTAACTTGGGTGCTGTGGGTAATGTACATATTACAGGTAATGCTGGATTCTTACAAAATGACGGTACTGGTAATTTATCATTTACATCACCTTTAACTCAAAGTATTCCAGGTGCTGCCAATTCATTACTATACAGTACTGGCTCAAATAGTGTTACCGCTAGCGGCAATATTAAATTTAATGATCCAATCTTAGATATTACAGGTAATCTATCTGTTACAGGTAATGCTAACGTAGGCAACATCGGTGCTACAAATATTGTAGGTACATTAAGTACAGGTGCACAACCTAATATTACTGCTGTGGGTACATTATCAAGTCTAGCCTTAGGTGGTGTTTTAGGTTCAAATTCTAATATAACATTAAACAACGCTAACGCTCATATTTCTACATTAGGTAATATGACTGCTAACGTGTATTTTGGTAATGGTAGCCAGTTAACAGGTGTAACCTCATCGACTGCCGCTACAGTTACAGCTAACGCACAACCAAATATTACTAGCGTAGGTATATTAACAAGTTTAAGTGTTTCAGGTAACGTAGGATTTAGTGGCCCTAACGTAACGTTAGGTAATGTTGCTAATCTTCATATTACAGGCGGTTCGGCAAACTATGCTTTATTGACTGATGGTAACGGAGTGTTATCTTGGGGCCAAGTAGCAAATGCAACTAATGCCGCAAATGCAAATTATGCAAACTTTGCCGGCAATATAACTAATTCAGCACAACCAAATATTACTTCAGTGGGCACACTGACAGGTTTAACGAGTAATGGAGTAGTAAATCTATCTAACGCAAGCAATGTATCAATGGGTAATGTTGCCAATGTTCATATTACAGGTGGTACCGCTAACTATGTGCTGACTACAGATGGTAGTGGTAATCTATCTTGGTCTAATGTAGGTGGCGTTGCTGGTAATACTAAAGCATCTGGTGCTAATACACAAGTTCAATATAACGATGATGGTATATTAGGTGGTCATCCAGGAATGACTTTTGATGAATATACTTCTACTTTAACTGCTAATAACTTTGTTGCTACAAGTACAGCAAACTTAGGAAACGTGGCTAATGTACATATCACTGGTGGTAGTAACGGACAGGCTATCATTACAGATGGCAATGGCAATCTATCATGGGGCAATGCAGGTGGCGGTGGTAGTAACGTTGCCGGCACTAATACACAAGTTCAATTTAATGACAGTGGTGTAATGGGTGCTAATGCCAACTTAACATTTAATAAAACATCAGGTAATTTAACAGTCGGTAGTAACGTTGTTGCTGTTAACTTTATTGGTTCAGGTGCAAACACTCCAACTATTATATCAGGTACTAACTTAGATTTGATAGCAAATGCGGCTGTTCGTGTTCCATCTAATCTAACACTAACTGGCTCTAATGTATCATTGGGTGCAGTTGGTAACTTACATATTACCGGTGGTAGTAATGGTCAAGCACTTATTACTAATGGTTCAGGTAATCTATCATGGGCTGATGCAGGTACAGGTGGCGGAACAAATCTTATTGTTAAAGATGAAAGTAATGTTTTAACAAATGCGGCCAATACATTAAACTTTACTGGTAACGGTGTAGTTGCTACTAATGTTGGAAATGTTGTTACAATAGATATCTCACATAATGGCCCGGACGGTAACGTTTATGAAGTTCAAGTCAATGACGGTAATGGTAATTTTTACGGGGATTATAGTTTCAGATATGATTATACACATAATAATGTAGAGATAGATGCAACTGTATTTATTAATCCGGGTGTTGGCAACGGCAAAACATCAGATTTGAACATAGGAACGGTAACATATGATTATGGTTCTAATACCTACGCTTATAAAGAAAATGCAAGACTAAGATATATAGATGACCGAGGAAGTTCATTCTACGGATTTACAGCTAATACATCTGAAGATTTTCTTTTTATAACTATGGAACCAGGCACAGAGAATTCCGGTGTTGCAGCCATATTACTGTCCCAAGGACAAAGTCTGTCGCAACTTACTGGATCAAGTAATACAATTTTTGGTATATCTGTAAATGATAACCTAGGCGCCAACGTCAATGAAAGTACCGGTCTTGAAAGTAATTACGTACCATTATTCAATTTAACTGGTAAAGATTTGTACATACCTCAATTGACACAAGCCAATGCAAATAACATATTAGGATTCAATAGCAGTACAGGTAGAATTACATATACTGTTCCTACTGTTATAGTACAAGATGAAGGTAGTAACGTACTAACTCTTGCAAATACAATTAACTTTGTAGGTAATGGTGTTGTTGCAAGTAATGTTGGTGGTGTCGCTACTATTACTATTTCAGGTGGTAGCTCTAATGCAACTGTTGCAGGATCTAACACTCAAGTACAATTTAATGATGCTGGCTCATTTGGGGCTGTATCTAGCTTTACATACAATAAGTCAACTAATACATTAAGTACTAATAATTTTGTTGCTACAACTAGTGCTAACTTAGGTAATGTAGGTAATATTACAATTACAGGTGGTAATAATGGCTTCTTCTTACAAACAGACGGGGCAGGCAATTTAACTTGGGCTGCCGGCGGCAATAGTACAGGTAATGGCACACCGGGCGGCGCCAATACACAAATTCAATTCAATGATGGTGGTAACTTTGGTGGTACTACTGGATTCACATTCAATAAATCAACTACTGTATTCACTGCTAATAACATTGTAGCTACAAGTACAGCTAATTTAGGTAACGTTGGTAATGTTTATATTACTGGTGGTAATAGTGGACAAGTATTGACAACAGATGGTACAGGTAATCTAGTCTGGGCTAATGCAATACCAAATCAAGCAGGTGGTTATTATCTACATACTCAATCATCAGCGAGTAATGTATGGACTGTAACACACAATCTTAATAGACAATATGTTGTGATAGAGCCTATTGATTCCAATGGTAACTCTTATACAGGTCGTTATGACTTCCCGGTCATTCAGTTTATTAATGCTAATGCGTTAACAATGACATGGTCATCTTCATTAACTGGTTATGCCGCAGTAGTAGGTGGTACAGGTAATGTTACAGGCATTTCAGGTGTTACGATTAAAGATGAAGGTACTAATGTATTAGCAAGTGCAAATACTATTAACTTTGTAGGTAATGGCGTTGTCGCAAGTAATGTCGGTGGTGTGGCTACTATTACTATTCAAGGTATAGGATCTAACAATACAGTTGCTGGATCTGATACACAAGTACAATTTAATGATGGTGGTATTTTTGGTGCTAGTGCAGGTTTAACATATAGCAAAGCAAATACTAAACTAACTTCTAATAACTTTGTAGTAACAACTACAGCTAACTTAGGTAATGCAGGTAACGTTACTATAACAGGTGGAGGAGCCAACTTTGTTCTTAAGACAGATGGTTCAGGCAATTTATCGTGGGCTAACGTTGCTAATGGTGGTATTGGCAATATCAGTGCTGCCGGCGCAAATACACAAATACAATATAATGATGATGGCATATTAGGTGGTAATCCGGGATTTGTATTCAATGAAGGCACAACATTAGTTACTGCTAACAACATAACTGTAAGTTCTATCACTCGATTGGGTAATGTAGGTAACGTTCATATCGATGGTGGTAGTTCTAATTTTGTTCTTAAAACAGATGGATCAGGTAATCTATCTTGGGCAAATGTTGCTAATGGTGATATAGGCAATCTTAAAGCAGCCGGCTCTAATACACAAATTCAATTTAATGACAATGGCACGTTTGGTGCAATTGCCGGATTTACATTCAATAAAACAACTACAGTATTCACTGCTAACAACATTGTAGCTACAAGCACAGCTAACTTAGGTGATGTTGGTAATGTTTATGTTGGTGGCGGTAACGCATTAGATGTACTTGTTACAATAGACGGAGCAGGTAATTTAGCATGGGGTACTGTTATTACAGACGGCGCCGCTGGTGCTAATACACAAGTTCAATATAATGATGACGGTGTATTAGGTGGTAATCCAACATTCACATTTAATGAAGCTATTACAACATTAACAGCAAATAATTTTGTAGCTACAAGCACAGCTAACTTGGGTGCTGTTGGTAATGTTACAATTACAGGTGGTTCAGCTAATTACGTTCTTAAAACAGATGGTGCAGGTAACTTAAGTTGGACAGCACAATCAGGCGGCGGTGGTTCAGGTAATATCACTATTCAAGATGAGGGTACTAACGTTGTAGCATCAGCCAATACAATTAACTTTGTAGGTTCAGGAGTTGTTGCAAGCAATGTTGCTGGTGTAGCTACGATTACAATTGACAACGGTGCTAATTCTTATTATGGTGGTTACTATCTACATACTCAAGTATCAGCAAGTAATGTATGGACAGTAACACACAATCTTAATAGACAGTATGTAACTGTAGAGCCGGTGGATTCAACTGGTAATTCATATACCGGTCGTTATAATTTCCCTACTATTAATTATATCAATGCCAACGCATTGACAATGACATGGTCATCAAATCTAAGTGGGTTTGCCGCAATTGTTGGTGGTGGTACAACAGTTGAAGGTGTTAATGTACAAGATGAAGGCTCTAATGTTATTGCTACAGCAAATACAATTAACTTTGTGGGAGCCGGTGTAACAGCTAGTAATGTTGGTGGTGTTGCTACTGTTACTATTCCAGGTGCAGGTGCCGCAAGTATCCCACCTTATGTGAGAACATATACAGGAAATGCCACAGCCACAGTAACACTAGATGAGTGGTTGCCATTAGAATTAGATGCAACAGCGTTGAATAATACGATTGGTGCAACTGACTATGATACTACTAGAATATTGTTACCAGCTGGTACATATATGTATGAATTAACTGTACCTGCACACAGTACCGATTCAAATAGTAGCTTATATACTTATACTGCTATTATTGCTAATCCTTTATCAGGATCAACGAGTGTTATTAGTCCAGCTGGCTTCCAAGTAGTTGGCGATTGGCAAACATCTACGATTCAAGCAATTGGTAAATTCACAATAGCATCATCAACATACATATCAGCAGCCATACAAACAACTGACGGCGATCCTGTAATCAATGTTGTTGCACAAGAAGGATATTGCAATACAATATTAAAAATATGGCCAGCTTGATAGGTAAAGAAGCATGACTAAAACATATAACGTAGCATTAAATGACGGTGTCGATTACGATGCTTTTTGGAACGAGATTGAAACTGACGGATCCGGAAGTACATATATACCTATTAGATCCGTTGATATAGTTAATGAGCGACCAACAAGTTTACGTCAATGCTGGTATTCACTTACTGACCAAGAAGCAGAAAAGTTACGACATGACCCTAGAGTGTTTTGTGTAGAGATACCGCCTGAACAACGTAATGATATTGAGATTACTCCAAGTGGTGCTCAAACGGGTTTATATTACAAAAGACCAAATACAGGTTCAAATCCTAATAACAATTTAGGTATCAATTGGGGATTGTTTCGTATTAACTCTACAACTAATAATACTCCAAACAATTCTGGTACATTAACATATGATTATACATTAGACGGTACCGGCGTTGATGTAGTAATTATGGATGGTGGTTGTCAAGTTAATCATCCTGATTTTACTGACGCCAGTGGTGCCTTTACTAGAGTTAAACAAATAAATTGGTTCACTGCATCAGGTATTGCTGGTTCTATGCCCGGAACTTTTTACACTGACTATGATGGTCATGGTACACATTGTACCGGTATATCATCAGGTAAAACATATGGTCGTGCAAAGAATGCTAACATCTATGTTATGACCTTAAATGGACTTGCAGTAGCACCCACAGTGGGGATAGACATAACAAATGCATTTGACTGTATTAAAGGTTGGCATAATAATAAACCAGTTGACCCTGTAACAGGTTATAAAAGACCTACTGTAGTTAATATGAGTTGGGGATACACTACTACGTTTAGTAATATCAATGGTGGTAAATATCGTACAACTTTTTGGGCAGGCTCAACAAAAATACCTGCATACGGAATGATCGGTAATGCGGCCGGCAGATATGGAGTTAGAGTTGATTCAGTTGATATTGATGTGGCAGAATTATTAGCAGCCGGTGTAGTACTAGTTGGAGCCGCAGGTAATTACTATCAAACAATAGATAATGCAACTGGACAAGATTATTATAATTACTATAATTCGGGTGGATATAAAAATTATTATATGCAAGGTGGCAGTCCGGCTTGTGTAGCCGGTGTAGTTTGTGTAGGCAACGTTGATAGTGTAGAACAAAGTGGAACTACTGAACAAAAAGCAGACTCATCAGAATCTGGTCCTAGAATAGATGTATGGGCACCCGGTACTGATATTGTAAGTACAACATCAAATACTAATATATATGGGGCAACTACACCTTATCCAAACAATGCTAGTTTTAAAATTATGTCTATATCAGGAACTAGTATGGCTAGTCCTAATGTAGCCGGTGTAATTGCACAACTATTACAATTATATCCAGGGTATACTCCGGCACAAATTCGTGCCTTGATTATTGCTAACAGTACTCCCGACATGTTGTACAGTACTGGATTAACCACAGATTATAGTAATCCTCGTAGTTTACATGGTGCACCAAATCAATTTGCTTATATGCCCTATAGTAGTAGCGCAACTAGTAGCTTTATTGCTACAGGGGCAATTTCAATGAACAATGTCATAATAAATACATAATCAGGAATACAAATGGTAACGATAGAATTATTAACAGCAATGTGTCCAAAAACAAAACGCTCTATACTAGAGAGTTTTGTAGAGCCACTGAACACAGTAGCAGAATATTATGAGATGTTTGAAAATCCAAAACGTTGTGCAGGATTCTTAGCACAGATAGCACACGAAAGTGGTGGGTTTAATGCTGTTGTTGAAAACTTAAATTATAGTGCTAAAGGCTTAATGGGTACGTTTAAAAAGTATTTCCCTAACGAAGAATTAGCAAAGCAATATGAACGCAAGCCAGAAATGATTGCTAATCGGGTATATGCTAATCGTATGAAGAATGGTGATGAAAACTCCGGTGATGGCTTTAGATTTAGAGGGCGCGGATTGATTCAATTGACCGGCCGTGATAACTACACACGTTTTGCTGAAGCATTGGATATGAGTATTGAAGATACTGTAAGATATTTAGAAACACCAAACGGTGCTGTCGCTAGTGCTGGTTGGTTCTGGGATAATAATAAATTAAATCAATATTGTGATAAAGATGATTTTGTTACATTAACAAAACGTATCAATGGTGGTACGATTGGATTAGCAGATAGAGAACATCACTATCATATAGCATTAGAACATTTAGGCGCATAACATGGCACAACCAGTTTGGAATACAGAAGCAGGTTCAATAGGTAGCTATCCGGCATTACTGCCTATGGCATATCAATTGTCTGCCTCAGCAGTAATGCCTGCAACAAGTGTGCTTTATACATTACTAAGTGGTACATTACCTAGCGGATTAAGTTTATCAGAGACTGGTATAATTTCAGGAACACCTACATTAGTTACACAAGATGAAGTAACAACATTTGTAATTAGAGTTACAGATAATTTACAAAGTATTAGAGATAGAACATTCTCTATTACGATATCAGGTTCTGCTATACCACAATTTACTACTCCTAATGGTAGTTTATTAAGTACACAAGATAGTTTATGGATAAGTTTACCTATAACATATACTAATCCTAGTACTAGTAATCCTGTCATTGTACAAGTTAAAGAAGGTGGATTGCCTCCCGGACTAGAAATTGATTTGTTGGGTAATATTCGAGGTTATGCCAACCCACCTATAGTTACAATAACATCACCGTCAGTGGTAACAACTGCGTCAGAGACAACAAGTATATCAAATGTTATTACAGTAGTATCTACTATAGGATTCACTGTTGGACGTCCGGTTGTTTTTAGTGGTACTACATTTGGTGACGTAAATTCAGGTCAACAATATTATGTTAAGACAATACTGTCATCAACAACGTTCACAATTAGTGCAACACAGAACGGTGGTGTATTGCCATTAACAAGTAATACAGGAACAATGACTGTAACATTGCCTGCAGTATCTACTGGTACACCAACAATTCGCACATATACTTTTACACTTGAACTTACTAGCCCGTTAGGTAATGATACTGGCTTTTATTCAATAACTGTAATAAACCAAAACACACCAACTAATCAAGGTGGTCCAGGCAAGTTACCCAATACACGTTTACCTACTATATTAAACACACGCCCATTAACATTTAATTTGAATAACAGTGATCCATATTATGGTTATTATATTTTACCACCAGTAGAACCTACACAATCTGCACAGATGGGTAATTTTCAAAGTGGTGAATATTTTTCATTTAAGATTATAGGCAATGACTTTGATGGCAACCCCATATCATATAGTTATTCAGGATTACCGATTGGACTGACTGGTGATACTCAAACTGGATGGATTACCGGAACACCTACACTATCAAGTACCGGCATTAGCAGTTATAATTTTAGTGTGAGTGTTTATAAATCAGATAGCCCTACGTATACAAGCCCTTTCTTTAACTTCACATATAACTTACAGAAAGATATTACTGGAACTATTACTTGGCTTAGTGATAGTGATTTGGGACAGATATTCAATGGAACTATCAGCACATATTTTGTAAGAGCAGTAAGTGATGTAACATTAAGCTATAGAATAACCAGCGGTAGTTTACCTCCTAACTTAAGTTTAACTAGTAATGGTGAAATAACAGGTAGAGTTGCGGATCAACCAACTGATACATATTTGTTGCAAGGTGATGTTAGTGAATTTACTTTCACTGTTCAAGCATTTTCAACTGAGTTTCCTGCGATTGGATCAAGCAAATCATTTACATTAAATGTGTTACAAGAATTCAGTCAACCAACCGACACATTATACATTCAAGCTACTCCATCTATCAATGATAGACAAATACTTTCAACATTGCTAGACAATGATACTTTAATACCAACCGAACAGTTGTATAGGGCTAATGACCAATACTTTGGTAAAGCAACCAGTGTTATATATGAACATGCGTATGGTATATATGCTAGTGCAATAGATACATATCTAGCCGCTGTTACTAAAAATCACTATTGGAGAAATATTACTCTAGGTGAATTGAAAACTGCTGTGGCTAAAAACGATGCCGGAGATATTATATATGAAGTTGTGTATAGTGAAGTTATTGATAATTTAGTTAATCCAGCTGGAACAAGTATACAACAAACTATCTATTGGCCTAGACCTATTGATTTGGGATTAGGTCCATGGTATACAAGTATAACTGATATCTACACAAGTTACAACAAAGAATTGCCACCAGGCTTCTATACAAGCAGAACACCAGGCTATGCAAGATTGTTATACCCAAATAGCTTATACAACATGCGTAATCGTGTAGCACAGGTTGTTGGACAGGTAACGCAAAGTACATTGTTACCATTATGGATGACAAGCCAACAATCTAACGGTAGTACATTGGGTTATACACAAGCTTGGGTAATCTGTTATACTAAGCCGGGCTTTGCAGATGCTATAAAGACAAAAATTGAAACTGTATGGCCATACACATTAAATCAAATTAATTTCCAAATTGACAGATTTAGTGTAGATAAGAGTGCTACATATGATTATAACAATGCGACAGAACCGGCTAGCTGGTCTGGATTACCAAGTGCTACTCCTACTCCTGATCCATTGAATAGCAAAGATTTCTATGTTTTATTCCCTAGACAAACAATTTTACCGGATCAAACTGAATACTAAATACTAGACGGAAACAAATTATGACAAGTGCAATAAACACAAACGGAATTAATGTAAATTATCCAGTACCCGGCGTTAACAATAACAGTCAAGGGTTTAGAGATAACTTTGCAACAATCAGAACAAATCTGAATACAGCAAGTACTGAAATTACAGATTTACAGAATAATGTAGTAGTTAAATCTGCATTAGCCAATACCAGTATCAATAATGATATGGCTAATACACTGATTAGCAACGCATTGACACGTAGTTTTAGAGCCAGTACTTATAATCTAGGTAACAATATCTCTAATACTATCACAATCAATGCTAGTTTGGGTGATGTACAATATGGTACTATATCTGGTAATACAACTATTCAATTTGCAGGTTGGGCACCAAGTGGTACTCAAAGCAATCTACAACTAGAATTGAATATATCAAATGCTAACGCAGTAATTTCATTCCCACCTCAAGTTTCAATGACTGGTAGTTATGGGGTAGAAACATTAGAGAACTTTGCTAATATAGCTAATGTACCTACAGTGTCAATTCCATATGGTGTAAGTCAGTTAGAGTATAGATTAAGTACAATCGATTGTGGTAATTTAATTACAATTGAACCATTCAATAGACCTAGAATTGATACGCAAATACAACAAAGAACACCTTCTCCAACAGGGTTTCCAGGTGATGTTGCGGGAACAGTTTCAGTTGATGCTAACTATGCTTATGTATGTACTGGGTCTTATAACTCAATTGCTAATACATTAAATATTACTGCTACATTCATATCAAGTGATAAAGTTACTATTGACAATACTGCTAAAGTTACAGCAAATGACCCTATTATTTTAGCAAGTAATATAGGTGGATTAGTTGCTAATACTGTTTATTATGTAGTTGGGGTAGTTAATGCCGGATCTCCCGGGAATATCTCTGTCAGTGCTACTAGGACAGGTGGAACTGCCGGAGCAAATGTAACATTGACTAGCAATGTGGGAAACATATCAGCCGTTACTTACAATGGTACAGATATCTGGAAAAGAATCGCCCTAACTTCTTGGTAATAAATACGAAGGATGCAACATCCTTTTATAAACGACCTATCTGACAAGTCCCTCGAGGACTTGCAGACTATCATATCCGATTTAACAAAAAAGCTTAACTTTGCATATGGCATGCAAAACGGTCCCATGATCCATCAACTATTGATGGTTATTGAAAGTTATAAAGCAGAACTTAATAAGAAAATGGATGCTATTATGAAAAAGCAAAACATTCAAACTACAATCAGCGTTGAAAAAGAGGGCAAAAATTGACCACAAGAGTAAAAAGAGAATTTAGTTTTGTAGCTGGAATATGGCTAGAGGGTGAATATCAAATAGGTTTATACTCATTTGTAGTGTTCATTGAAATATTCACTGATAACCCATACGAACAATCTGTAGCGTTGGAACGAATGAAATACTTTACAGATGAATGTCTAACTAACTGTGTTTTTGTAGAAGCAACAGAAAAAAAAGTAATTGATACTCTTACTGGTTTGGGAATGAAAGTATGTGTTCTCCCATTAGAACCATATGACCAAGCAATAGCAATACCGTTATTAATGAAACTGAACGCTATTACTGAAGGTAAATTCCATATTACAAACATGTCATTCAAGTCTCAAATAAGTGATGATGTTGAATACTTAATAGACATTGAAGATGAAGTTGAAGCCTATAACACCAAAAATAGTTGGTGGAATGATAGTGGGTCAAATATATCTGATAAGAAATCTAATAAAAAAGATAAGATTGTAAAACTACATAAAGATAATGAATGGTCTGAATTAGATTTAAGCTGGAAACATTCTTGTAAACCCGAAACAAGTGAAATTATCTTTACTTTGGACACCGACAAGTAACCAAAGTTATTGCAATCATTGATTAGTTGTGTTATAATATGTGAATGAAGTTAGATATTTACGGTCAGCACATCTTTAATGAAGCAGAACTCTGCTTACTATATCTTCAAGACCCGTCACGTACAATTAAATATGCCTTAGTAGATAAGGTAATTAATTTTGACGACATTCTACAATTAGAAAATATTCCTGAACTGATAGAATATATTGACCCAAAACTATCAGTAGAACAGTTTGATGATAAAAATCAATCAACATGGCATTTACCACAAGAATATTTAGATATAGATATTGCCAAATACGTACTAGACAAGTGCGTTACTGAAGCAGAGTTACAAAGAGCAGGTGAGGAGTTAATCAAGTTCCAAAAACGCGGGATGTTTATTCTATTAAAATATCTTAAGTATTTGGTTGATACAATGCGTAAAAATAATATTGTATGGGGAGTAGGTCGAGGCTCTAGTGTGGCAAGTTTTGTATTGTTTTT
>Ga0114967_10003819_pt1 | contig 12276 bp, 15 predicted proteins | sample M_130628_MF_Meta_FD_92639 | JGI IMG/M metagenome (GOLD analysis project Ga0114967, IMG submission 92639) | Freshwater microbial communities from Lake Montjoie, Canada to study carbon cycling - M_130628_MF_MetaG | ecosystem: Environmental > Aquatic > Freshwater > Lake | place: Lake Montjoie... | reverse complement strand
TGCGTAGTGGTCCCCAATAACACCGCATCCACTCGTGCCCCACGTGTTGCTAAGTGAGAGCCAGCCAGCAGGGCGTCCCCACCGTTATCACCACTTCCCACCAGCAGGACAACGCGCAAGCCATAAGCACCGCCGCCGACATCAACAACGGCGGACACCAAACCTGTGGCCGCACGCTCCATCAACATTCCAGCCGGCAGGGAATGCATCAGAGCCGCCTCAACGGCCCTGATGGACGCAGCATCGTGCGCCCTACGCACCCTCGGCCACCACCATCGCCGAGGCGATCCCGGCATCGTGACTGATGGATAAGTGCAGGGAGGTGACTCCAAGCTTCTGGGCCAATTCCGCAACCGTCCCGTGAATGACAAACGAAGGTTTACCTTCCGCATCGTTGTGGATTTCAGCGTCAACCCAATGCAATCCGGCAGGAGCACCCAGAGCTTTGGCCAATGCCTCTTTGGCAGCAAATCGTCCAGCAAGGGATCCCATCGCCACGTGTTGCTCCGACTCGGTAAACAAGCGAGCGCGCATGCTGGGAGTGCGCTCGAGGGCTTGTTCGAAGCGGTCAATGCTGACCACATCAATACCGATTCCGATGATCACAATGCTTACCCTACGACTTCCACGTAATGCAGGCAGAGAACTTCGCTTTTCTTAAGGACTATTCGACGGTGACGGATTTAGCCAGGTTGCGTGGCTGGTCCACATCAAATCCCTTGGCAGTAGCCAGCGCGCAAGCAAAAACTTGTAACGGGACCACGGCCAAAATGGGCTGCATCAAGGTGGGCACCGCTGGAATGCGGATCAAGACATCGGCGTAGGGCTCGACATCGGTATCGCCTTCCTCCGCGATCACGATCATGCGCGCACCGCGAGCCCGGACTTCCTGAATGTTGGAAATCACCTTGTCGTGCAAGGTGCTGCGCCCACGCGGGGAAGGGACAATGGCGACAACCGGCATGCCTTCTTCTAGCAAGGCAATCGGTCCGTGCTTAAGTTCACCGGCGGCAAATCCTTCTGCATGCATGTAGGCCAATTCCTTGACCTTTAACGCACCTTCAAGGGCAACGGGATAGCCCACATGCCGACCGATGAACAACACGGTCTGGGCATCGGCCATCGCTGTAGCCATTTCCCGCACTGGCTCCATCGTGGTGAGCAGTTCTTCAATCTTGCTGGGCATCTGAGCCAGTTGTTCAACGTGGTGACGGATTTCCTCGCCCCACTTCGTCCCGCGCACCTGCGCGAGGTACAAAGCCACAAGGTGCACTGCCACAACCTGGGTCAAGAACGCCTTCGTCGATGCCACAGCGATTTCAGGTCCAGCATGGGTGTACACCACGGCGTCCGATTCGCGCGGAATCGTCGAGCCATTGACATTGCACACAGCCAATACGCGCGCACCTTGTTCACGGGCATGGCGTAACGCCATCAACGTGTCCATCGTTTCGCCCGATTGTGAAATCGCGATGACTAACGTGTCTCGGGTTAGGATCGGATCGCGGTAACGAAACTCACTGGCCAGTTCAATTTCACACGGGATGCGCGTCCAGTGCTCAATCGCATACTTGGCGATCATGCCGGCGTGATACGCAGTGCCGCAAGCAATCAAAACGATCTTGTCCACGCTGCGCAGATCATCATCCGACAGTCGCATCTCGTCGAGAACCAAAAGGCCGTCGTCGTTAATGCGCCCCAACAAGGTGTCGGCCACGGCTTGCGGCTGTTCGGCGATCTCCTTGAGCATGAAGTAGTCGTAGCCGCCCTTTTCCGCGGCTTCCGCATCCCACGTGACTTCATATTCCTTGATCTGGGCCGGTGTTCCGTCAAAGTTGGTCACGGTGATGGAGTCGGTGCGCAGTTCCACTACTTGGTCTTGGCCCAATTCAATGGCGTTGCGGGTATAGCCAATAAATGCAGACACGTCACTGCCGAGGAAGTTCTCATTGTCACCGCGTCCGACGACCAGAGGCGAATTGCGTCGAGCCCCCACCACTACCCCCGGCTCGTCAGCGTGAATAGCCACCAGAGTGAACGCACCATCTAAGCGACGACAGACCACACGCATAGCTTCCGCCAAACCTGTCGCGGGGTCATAAACCGAATCCAGCAAGTGCGCGACTACTTCGGTATCGGTTTCGGATTGGAATTCGTAATCCGCACCTTCTAACTCAGCCCGTAAGCGGGCGAAGTTTTCGATGATGCCGTTGTGCACGACGGCAATTGATTGTTCGCGCGTCAGGTGTGGGTGGGCATTGCGATCATTGGGGGCACCATGTGTGGCCCACCGGGTATGACCGATACCAGTGCCAGAAGCAGGAAGTGAGCTCTCCGAAAGTGCGATTTCGAGCTGGACCAGCTTGCCTGCTCGCTTCGCCGATGCGACGGTGCCTTCGGTAACTACAGCGATTCCCGCCGAGTCATACCCACGGTATTCGAGTCGACGCAAACCTTCGAGGACAACATCGTCTGCACGCAGCGAACCGACGTATCCAACAATCCCGCACATACCCTCAGCCTAGAGGGCGAGGGCGGAAGCAACGTGTGCGGCTAAACGCTGCGCGATATTTTCTGCCTCGTCTGCGGTAGCGGCTTCCACCATGACCCGAATAACGGGCTCAGTTCCACTAGGGCGCAGCAATACCCGCCCCGAACCTGCCAATTGGTCCTCCGCCATAGCAACGGCCGCTGCAATGTCAACATTGTTGGCCAATCCAGCGCGGTCTACCCCTGGGACATTGATCAGCACTTGTGGCAGAGATTGGACGACACCAGCAAGCTCAGCCAAAGACTTTCCGGTAATTGACAGTTGCGCCAAAAGGTGAGCCGCCGTCAAAATCCCGTCCCCTGTGGTGGAAAAATCACTCATCACGACGTGTCCTGACTGCTCACCACCGAGATTGAAACCGCCAGCGCGCATGTGTTCGAGAACATAGCGATCGCCCACCGCGGTTTCCACCATCGAGACACCGGCTTGGTCCAGAGCAATCTTGAGGCCAACGTTGCTCATCACGGTCGCCACTAACGTGTTGTGCGCAAGCGTTCCTGCTCTGCTCATCGCCAAAGCCAAGATTCCCATAATGTGATCGCCGTCGATCAATGTTCCATTCGCATCAACGGCTAAACAACGATCGGCATCTCCATCGTGTGCGATGCCAGCATCAGCCCGGTGCTCAAGGACCGCAGCTTGGAGCGCCTCTGGGTGGGTCGAACCACAGTTGTCATTAATGGACCAGCCATCGAGTCGGTCAGACAGCACCACAACGTCCGCGCCAAGAGCGCGCAGAGTTTGGGGACCGACCGCCGAGGCGGATCCATTAGCGCAGTCGACAACAACGCGTAGCCCATCAAGGCGGGTGGGCACGGTCGCGACTAAGTGATCGACATAGGTTTGGGCGGCGGTCAGATCTTCACGCACGCGGCCGACGTTTTCGCCTACCGGGAGCGAAGTAGCAGCATCAAGTCCGGCCTCAATGGCGTCTTCTTGCTCATCGGTGAGCTTGTCCCCACCCGCGCCGAAGAACTTAATGCCGTTATCGGGCATTGGGTTATGGCTAGCCGACAGCATCACACCCAGAGCCGCGCCTGTTTGCTTGGTCAGCAACGCAACCGCAGGAGTGGGAACAACACCGATGCGAATGACATCAAGCCCAGCGCTGGCTAAACCAGCAACCACTGCCGCTTCGAGGAATTCACCGGAAGGCCGCGGATCACGACCAACAATTGCGTGCGGTCGCTCGCCGCTAGCCAACACCGTTGCCGCAGCTCGACTCAAGCGCAAGGCAAGGTCAGCGGTCAGATCAACGTTGGCAAGACCACGCACACCGTCGGTTCCAAACAGACGCGCCACGGTGTGCCTCCTTACTGTGTAAATGCCACTGCCCCGGAGCGTAGTCCGAGGCAGTAGTGAAGTTTGCGATATCCGCGCGATTAACGCTTGGAGTATTGCGGGGCCTTGCGGGCCTTCTTCAGACCGTACTTCTTACGTTCCTTGGCACGTGGGTCACGTGTGAGGAAGCCCGCCTTCTTCAAGGTGGGACGGTTGCCTTCCAGGTCTATTTCATTCAAGGCGCGAGCAATACCCAACCGCAGGGCGCCAGCTTGACCAGAAACGCCACCGCCACTGATGCGGGCGATCACGTCGAACTGCTTGTCGATTCCCAAAACGGTGAAGGGATCATTGACCAACTGCTGGTGAACCTTGTTGGGAAAGTATTCGGCCAGTTCGCGACCATTGACGACCCAACGACCGGTGCCCGGAACCAAGCGAACGCGCGCGATGGCCTGCTTGCGACGACCGGTAGCACCGGCAGGGGCAGTGATAATTGAGCGCGCAGTCTTAGGCGCGGGGGATTCTGACGTAAGAACGGTTTCACTACCGGAAGCATCGTCGTTGTCGAGGTCGGCGTATGCGCTGTAGTCGTTCTCGGTGGCTGGATCAGTCACGCCACAGTTTCCTTTCGGTCGGTTGTGCAGTTGTCGCTAGTGATTACTGCGCAACCTGAATGATGTTGAACGTGGTGGGGTTCTGGGCCTGGTGTGGGTGCTCAGCGCCTGGGTAGACCTTGAGCTTGCCAAACTGCTGACGACCAAGCCTGGTGTGCGGAAGCATCCCCTTGACCGCCTTTTCGACGACCTTGCGTGAATCCTTTTCCAACAAGTCGGAGTACGAGGTGGCCTTCAAGCCGCCGGGGAAACCCGAGTGGTGGAAAGCCTTCTTGTTCTGCAACTTCGCGCCAGTCAATGCCACTTTGTCAGCGTTGATGATGATGACAAAGTCACCCATGTCGGCATGCGGGGCGAAGGTGGGCTTGTGCTTACCGCGCAACAGGGCTGCGGCCTGCGTGGCAAGACGACCCAAGACAACATCAGCGGCATCAATGACGAGCCACTGACGGTCTGCATCGCCAGGCTTTGGGCTATAGGTACGCACGGGACTGCCTTCACTTTCACATTGAACGGGTACTCGCCCCAGTGGGGGAAGGGTTAAAGGGTACCTTCCGCGCCTCTAGGCACAGCCAGCGGGTCGGCGCCCCGGCTCCTAGGCACGCCGGCGACGGGTTCGCTCAGCCTGAGCCGGCAGATCCTCATCGGGTGGATAAACGATCTCCTCAAGGGTCAATCCCAGGGCTGGAGCTACCTGAATCGCGGCCGTGCGCTCCAGGGCTTCGGCGGTCCTGGTGATCCAGGCTGGCTCATGCCGGCCCTGACCCACATCTAGAAGGGCTCCCACGATCGATCGCACCATGGAGTGGCAGAACGCATCGGCCTCCACGGTGGCCACCACCAAGCCATCGTCGGTTCGCGAAAAGCTACAGCGAATCAAGGTACGAATAGTGGTAGCTCGTTCACGCTTGCGACAAAACGAGGCAAAGTCACGAAGGCCCACGAGCAATGCCGCAGCTTCATTCATCTGCGCGACATTGAGCGGACCCTTAACCAAGACGACATCGTGGCGCCGTAGCGGGTCATACGTTGTCTGATCATCACAGAGTCGATAGCGATAGATCCGCGACAACGGTGAAAAACGTGCATCAAAACCAGGTGCAGCGGCTGCCACCGAATGGATGAGCACGTCGTCATCAAGAATTCCGTTTAGGCGGCGCAGTAAGTCTTGCGGTGTAGTCCCGTTCCACACTTCAGCCGGCAAGTCCACATGCGCGACTTGTCCTCGCGCATGAACTCCTGCATCCGTTCGGCCAGCAACGGTTAAACGCAGCGGGCCATCGACGCGCAACACGGTCGCAAGGGCAGCTTCAACTTCGCCTTGGACAGTGCGCAGGTCGCTGCCCTGCTGGATGCCCCAACCAGCGAAGTCCGTTCCGTCATAGGCCAAATCCACGCGCACACGAATGAGCCCGCCAACTCCTTGCGAAGTAGCGGGCTCATCCATGATGTCTAGTGACACGTCGATCACTCGTCCGTGGCGTCGCTTTCAGCTGCAACCTCTTCGGTCGCAACTTCTTCGGCAGCAACGTCTTCCGTCGCAACCTCTTCAGCTACAACCTCTTCCGTTGCGGCCTCGTCGGTAACAGCGTCATCCGCCGCTACTTCTTCAACGACTTCCTCGGTCACGACGGGAGCGGCTACTGCAGCAGCCTTTTCCTTGGCGGCACGCTTGGTGGCGGCTTCGGCCTCGAGCAGAGTCTTCTGCTGTTCGGTCATGGCTTCGACCAATTCGATCACTGCCATCTTCGCGTTGTCGCCCTTACGGGGAGCAAGCTTGATGATGCGGGTGTAACCACCCTCGCGGTGCTCGAAACGCGGACCAATTTCAGCAAACAAGGTGTGAACAACATCCTTGTCGCGGACAACGGTCAACACGCGACGACGCGCGTGCAGGTCACCACGCTTGGCGAACGTGATCAAACGCTCGGCCAACGGGCGAAGTCGCTTGGCCTTGGCTTCTGTGGTGGTAATCCGGCCGTGCTCGAACAACGCGGTGGCCAGGTTGGCCAGCATGAGTCGTTCGTGAGCTGGGCCGCCGCCCAGACGCGGACCCTTGGTGGGGGTAGGCATTTTCTTTGCACTCCTTGTTAGGGGGCATCAACGAGGTGTTGACGCAACCGGATTACAGCTCTTCAGTCTCGGGTTCTGCATCGACGAAGGGATCAACGTCAACAGCAATTTCGTCTTCGTCCTCGTCATCGGCGTAGTCACGCACGATCGATGCTGGATCAAATCCAGGAGGCGAATCCTTCAGTGCCAATCCGAACTCAATGAGCTTGGCCTTGACTTCATCAATGGACTTTTGTCCGAAGTTGCGGATGTCGCCCAGTTCGGCCTCACTACGGGTCACGAGTTCACCCACGGTGTGAATGCCCTCGCGCTTGAGGCAGTTGTAGGAGCGAACCGAGAGGTTCATCTCTTCAACCGGCATGGTCAATTGCTCAGCAAAGACCGTGTCCTGTGCGGATGGGCCGATTTCGACACCCTCAGCATCCACATTCAGTTCACGGGCCAGGCCGAACAGTTCAACCAACGTCTTGCCAGCTGATGCCACGGCATCGGCGGGACGCATCGACTGCTTGGTTTCCACATCGACCACGAGACGGTCGAAGTCGGTGCGCTGTTCAACACGCGTGGCTTCAACCTTGTAGGTGACCTTGAGAACGGGTGAGTAGATGGAGTCAACCGGAATGCGTCCGATTTCGTCATCCACGCCCTTGTTCTGCACCGAGGAAACGTAGCCACGGCCACGCTCGACGGTGAATTCAATTTCCAACTTGCCCTTGCCGTTCAAGGTAGCGATGTGCAGCTCAGGGTTGTGAACTTCAACGCCAGCAGGAGGAGCAATATCAGCAGCAGTAACAGCACCGGGACCTTGCTTGCGCAAGTACATAACAACCGGCTCGTCGTTGTCGCTGGAGACAACCAATCCCTTGATGTTCAAGATGATGTCGGTGACATCTTCCTTGACACCTTCAAGAGTCTGGAACTCGTGCAGGGCACCATCGATACGAATGCTGGTGACAGATGCACCAGGAATCGATGAGAGCAACGTGCGACGAAGTGAGTTGCCAAGGGTGTAACCAAATCCAGGCTCAAGCGGTTCGATGATGAACCGTGAACGCGAACCGTCAACCACTTCTTCGGACAGCGTGGGGCGCTGGGCGATAAGCAAGGTATTACCTCCTGATCAGGGCATCCGCTATATGACGCCTTGGTTACTGCTGCTGCGTTGATACGCGGTATCGGACCGCGAACCAGTGGATTACTTGGAGTAGAGCTCGACGATCAGCTGTTCTTGCACCTGAGTGTCGATGATTTCGCGCTTAGGCAAGTTATGGACGAGGATGCGCATGCGGCTAGGAATGGCTTCAATCCACGCCGGCACGGTGCGCTCGCCGGCTTCGGCCCGAGCAATAACGAATGGCGTCAAGTCAACCGAGCTCGGACGCACATCAATGATGTCGTTTTCGCTCACGCGGAAGGACGGGATGTCGACCTTCTTGCCGTTGACGATGATGTGGCCGTGACGCACGAGTTGACGTGCCATGTCGCGCGACTTGGCAAAGCCCGCACGGTAGACAACGTTGTCCAAACGCGATTCGAGGATGACCAACAAGTTTTCACCGGTCTTGCCGGCTTGACGGTTGGCTTCTTCGTAGTAGCCACGGAACTGCTTTTCGAGCACACCGTAGATGCGTGCAGTCTTCTGCTTCTCACGCATCTGCAACAGGTACTCAGAGTCCTTGGTGCGACCGCGACCGTGCTGGCCGGGTGGGTAAGGACGGATCTCAATGGGGCACTTGGGTGATTCACACTTCGAGCCCTTGAGGAACAACTTGGTCTTTTCGCGACGGCAACGCTTGCAGTCGGGTCCGGTATAACGAGCCATTTTTTATCTCTCCTCGGGCTTCAGACGCGTCGGCGCTTAGATGGGCGGCAGCCGTTGTGCGGGCTGGGCGTCACATCTTGAATAGCGCCGACCTCCAGGCCCGTGGCCTGCAGGGAACGGATGGCGGTCTCTCGGCCGGAGCCGGGACCCTTAACAAAAACATCGACCTTCTTCATGCCGTGTTCCATTGCTCGGCGAGCAGCAGCTTCAGCAGCCATCTGCGCAGCGAACGGGGTGGACTTACGTGAACCCTTGAAACCAACTTGGCCAGCAGAGGCCCAAGCAATCACTGCACCGGTTGGGTCAGTGATGGACACGATCGTGTTGTTGAACGTTGACTTGATGTGAGCATGACCCACAGCCACGTTCTTCTTTTCCTTGCGGCGCACTTTCTTAGCGCCGGCGCTGCCTTTCTTGGGGGGCATTTGTCAAAATCTCCTGTAGATCGAGAGTGTTCCGTTGCGCGGATGCGCACGGCGGCTGGCTTACTTGCCGACCTTCTTCTTGCCGGCCACGGTCTTGCGCGGTCCCTTACGGGTACGCGCATTCGTGTGAGTGCGTTGTCCACGCACGGGCATGCCACGACGGTGGCGGATGCCCTGGTAGCAGCCAATCTCGACCTTGCGGCGAATGTCTGCGGCGATTTCACGGCGCAGGTCACCCTCGGTCTTGAAGTTGCCTTCGAGGTAGTCGCGCAACTTCACCAAGTCGTCATCGGTGAGGTCTTTCACGCGGGTATTGAAATCAATACCGGTTGCCTTCAGTGCTTCTTGGGACCGCGTGCGGCCCACACCGAAGATGTAGGTAAGAGCGATCTCTACTCGCTTGTCGCGAGGAAGATCGACACCAAGTAAACGTGCCATGTGGCAGGAACTCCTGTCATTCCAGAGGTCGTGTGCAGTAACCGTTCTCTCGCGAAGCGAAAGTCCTCGGCCTCTGACCAAGGGTGGCGTCCTGAATATTCAGGGGGCGGGTTACCGCAAGGGCGGCATTTCTTCAAAGTATGAAATTGTGGGGAAGCATCACGCAGAAGTAGATCTAGCCCTGGCGTTGCTTGTGACGGGGGTTCTCGCAAATCACCATCACACGACCATGACGACGAATGACCTTGCACTTGTCGCAGATCGCTTTAACGCTCGGATTGACCTTCATCACTTCTCCGTTAGAGGGTTACTTGTACCGGTACACGATGCGACCTCGGTTGAGGTCGTAAGGAGATAGCTCCACCACTACCCGGTCCTGTGGCAGGATTCGGATGTAGTGCTGGCGCATCTTTCCGCTGATGTGCGCAAGTACCTTGTGACCGTTGTCAAGTTCCACCCGAAACATTGCATTCGGGAGAGACTCCACGATGGTGCCCTCGATTTCGATGGCGCCCTCTTTTTTGGCCACGCAGAAAACAACCTCACGCTAGATCATTGGGTCATGAACCGTTCGAACTAATCTCACAGCACGCATCGTCACATCCCGAAAGTTAAAGGGAACTTCGAGACAGCCGCGGACAGATGGCTGTACTGGTCGTTAGACCGAACCCAAATCTTACGAGAAGGCACATTTGACGCCTGCACCGCCCCCAACCGCCACCTGAAACCTCCTCGGTCACAGGTGTCACCCGCTGCCCAGGCTGCCCGAGCCACCGGGCTTTCTGGCTTTCGGGCTAGGGCTTTCGGGCTAGGGCTTTCGGGCTAGGGCTTTCGGGCTAGGGCAGGGTCAGGATTTGCGGCCCGCTAGGCGTAATCGCAATGGTGTGTTCCCAGTGCGAGGCCCAGGATTTATCGGTCGTAGCCACCGACCAATCATCGTCCAAAACGACAGTTTGCGCCGAGCCCACGGTGATCATTGGTTCAAGCGCCAGCACATTGCCCACCGACAGCTTGGGGCCTTTGCCACCGGGTCCGTAATTAGGAACTGCTGGATCCATGTGCATCGAAGTTCCAATGCCGTGACCGGTGTACTCGCGCAAGATGCCGTACTCCCCTGCCGCCACGATGCTGCTTTCGATCGCGTGCGAAATATCTGACAGCTTTGCGCCCGCGACCATGGCTGCAATTCCTGCACCCAACGATTCCCTACACACGCGTGAGAGTTCGCGGTGCTGATCAGTCACGGTTCCCACCTCAACCGTGATCGCAGCATCTCCATGCCAGCCGTCAACAATGGCGCCGCAGTCAATCGACAACAAGTCACCGTCACGTAGGACTTGATCGGTAGGAATTCCGTGCACCACCACGTCATTGACGGACGTACAAATCACCGCGGGAAATGGCGGGACGCCGTAGCCAAGAAAAGATGGGGTTGCACCTCTAGTGCGAATAGCTTCCTCAGCAAGTGCATTCAGCTCAGCCAAACTCACACCAGGTTGAGCGGCTCCGCGCAGGATCTCCAGAGTTTGCCCGACGACAGCGCCGGCTTTACGCATCAAGGCAATCTGATCGTTTGACTTGACGTCAATGCGCTGAAGGAAGGACATCTAGGAACTTACGAAGCAAGCGCAGCGACGATGCGAATGGTGATGTCTTCGATGGAACCCACGCCATCGACACTGCGCAACAATCCGTGCTCGCGGTAATAGCCCACCAACGGCTCAGTCTGCTCGCTGTAGACGTCGAGGCGACGACGGATCACATCTTCGGTGTCATCTGCTCGGCCATCCTTGATGGCACGATCAAGCAAGCGGGCAATGACAGACTCGTTGTCCACGTCAAGTGCGACGACAGCATCCAACGCAATACCGCGTTCGGCCAGGAGTCCTTCAAGGACTACCGCCTGCTCGCGATTGCGTGGGTATCCATCCAGGAGAAAGCCCGTTTGAGCATCGGGTTGTACCAACCGATCCGCCACCATCGCATTGGTGACTGAGTCGGGGACGAGTTCGCCAGCATTCATGAACTCTTGAGCCTGAAGACCCAGCGCGGTGCCACCAGCAACATTGGCTCGGAAGATATCGCCCGTGGAGATGTGCGGGATAGACAGTTGTGCGGCCACGATGTGCGCCTGGGTCCCCTTGCCAGCACCAGGTGGCCCTACGAGAACCAGTCTCACTAGCGCAAGAACCCTTCATAGTTGCGTTGCTGCAACTGGCTCTCGATCTGCTTAACGGTATCGAGACCGACGCCGACGATGATCAAGATGCTGGTGCCACCAAAGATGAAGTTTTGTCCCACACCTAAGAACTGGAACGCCACTAACGGCAAGACGGCAATCAGCGCCAAGTACAGCGAACCGGGGAAGGTGATTCGAGAGATGACGTAGTCCAGGTACTCAGCGGTTGGACGGCCAGCGCGAATACCGGGAATAAATCCACCGAACTTCTTCATGTCATCGGCAACGTCAACGGGGTTGAACGTGATGGCGACATAGAAGTAGGTAAAGAAGATGATCAAACCGGCATAGGCCAGCACGTAGAGCGGGTGGTCACCACGCGTGAAGTTGTTTTGGATCCACTGCGCCCAACCTGGTGGCAACTTGGCCGGATCTGCCGGTGCGACCAATTGGGTCAGCAAGACCGGCAAGTACAGGAGCGACGAGGCGAAGATGACAGGGATAACACCAGCCATGTTTAGCTTCATTGGCAGGTAGGTCGAGGTTCCGCCATACATACGGCGGCCCACCATGCGCTTGGCGTACTGAACAGGGACGCGGCGCTGAGCCTGCTCGACAAAGATGATGCCCGTAATGACGGCAATACCCACCACAACGACGACCAAGGTGACAAACAAGGACTTGGTCTTGTAGATCGCCCAGATTTGGCCTGGGAAGCCGGCGATGATCGAGGTGAAGATCAACAGCGACATTCCATTACCCACGCCGCGGTCAGTGATGAGCTCGGCAAGCCACATGACCAAACCGGTTCCGGCGGTCATGACCAACACCATCATGATGATGATGAACAAGGACTGGTTCGGGATGATGTTTTCGTTACAGCCGGCAAT
>Ga0114967_10003818_pt1 | contig 12280 bp, 10 predicted proteins | sample M_130628_MF_Meta_FD_92639 | JGI IMG/M metagenome (GOLD analysis project Ga0114967, IMG submission 92639) | Freshwater microbial communities from Lake Montjoie, Canada to study carbon cycling - M_130628_MF_MetaG | ecosystem: Environmental > Aquatic > Freshwater > Lake | place: Lake Montjoie... | reverse complement strand
TTCCGCCAGGCTTCGTAGGCGGCGGCGGTCTCGTTCGGACGGGATTCCAAACCCTGCTCCAGGGCGAACATCCGGGCCCCTTCCCCCACCAGCATCACGTGTGGCGTCTTTTCCATCACCCGGCGGGCGGCGGAAATGGGGTGAACGATGCCTTCCAGCGCCGCCACACTGCCCGCCCGGTGTCCCGGGCCGGACATGATGCAGGCATCCAACTGCACGACCCCGGCCTCGTTAGGCAAGCCTCCCAGGCCGACCGATTTATTGCCCACATCCAGCTCCGGAACGTGAATGCCCTGCTCTACCCCATCCAGGAGCGAGCCGCCCGCCAGAATCGCCGCCAGAGCGGCCTCATTGGCAGGCTTGCCGAACGGCCAGGTCGAAACGATGAGCGGCAAATCCGTCCCCGGCACGGCCGGCGGGCCCTCCGCAGCGCGTGAAATGGACGAGGTTCCGCACGCCACAAGGGACGTGCCCAAACTAAGGAATTGACGCCTGCCGGTTTTCATAGTCAGCCCTCCTTCCACACATGCACATGGAATGCGAGCGGGAAGAAAAAGAACGTGCCTCAGGCCGCAGCCTGCTCCGGCAGGGCTGACTCCTTCAGGGAAACCGGGGCCCGCTCAAACTCCGCTGCCGCCAGCAGAGCCTGTGGGGTAAAGCCGGAGAGCCGCCCCAGAACGGAATCGGGAAACACTTCCAGCCGCGTATTGTAGGCACCCGCGATGCCGTTGAAATAATCCCGCGCCAAAGCGATGCGCTGCTCGGTTTCCGTGAGGGTCTTCTGCAGATTGAGAAAAGCTCCGCTGGCCTTTAAAACCGGATAGGCCTCCGCCAGCACGGCGAGACGGGCCGCCAATCCATGATAGTCCGGACCGGCCACGCCGGGCGGCGTGGCCAGCTGCTGGCTCCGCAGATCGCTCACTGCGGCCACCACCTGCTCCTCATGCAGCCGCAGCCCATCCACCGCCGCCACAATAGGGGGGATCAAATCATAGCGCCGCTTCAGTTGCACCTCGATCAGGGACCAGCCCTGGCGCACCCGGTTCCTGACATCCACCAGACTGTTATAGCACATCCAAATCCAGGTCAGCCCCCAGCCCCCAAGGTAGAGCAGCCCTGCGGCCACCGCAGGCAGCACCGGTGCCGCACCGCCCAGCTGGCCCAGGCCATAGCCGCAGCCAGCCGCCATCACCAGGCCAAGAAATCCCAACCCATCCCGGGACCGGCCATAACGCTTCAACACCTGCGCCTCCTCCTCCGTGGTGACCAGATAAAGTGGCCCATCCGGCGCACTGGCCAGTTCCGCCGCCACGACATCCTGACGTTCCCTCGCCTGGCCGACAATAAACACCTGGGCATGGAGCGGAATGCCTTCCTCCAAAAACCGCCGCACGCCCGTGGAATCCATGACCGCGCCCGCCGGTCCTTTATCATAATACAACGGATCGGCGGGCGTGACCCGTTCTGACAATAACTGGAACGGCCGGATTTCCGCCCCCTCCGGGTGCACCAGCACCGCGCCGGTATCGTCCTTCAGGTAAAAGGAGCGTGATTCCCCGCCACTTGCCACGGTCGTGGAGCCGGACTCCACCCGCTGCCGGGTCTGGGTGCGGCCCTCCTGATCCCGGTAAGTCTCCGTTACGGTGCGCCTCCATTCTTCACTGACGGTCCACCGGTAGTGCAGGCACTCCTTTTCCGTCAGATAGGAAATCACGGGTTCCCCCTCCGCTGTTCCCTTCAGTTCCACCAATCCCATAAACACCCCCTGGGTGCGGGAAGTCGGCAGCGCATCGATCAAACGGAACCGTTCATTGGCCACGTGACTGCGCCATAGGCAAAGCAAGGCCCCCACCCCAGCGAGGATCGTCAAAAATAGCGCCAATGAAGGATTCATGGGTGAACAAACCCCAGCATGCACCTGTGCCCAGGTGGGCCGCAATCGTCTTTCCAGCTGCGCTGCCACGGCCAGCGGCAATGGCTGAGCGCTTGAATTGCTCCCGGGCAGGCGGTTGAGGGAGGATCCCCATTTTTACGACTGTGAGTTATTCAGATTTTACGACCGGCCTTTCCGTGATTGCATCCCTTGTTCTGATCGAGGGCCTGCTTTCGGTGGACAACGTGCTGGGCATCGCCGCCATCGCCCGGGGGCTCCCCGAGGAACAGCGGAAGCGCGCGATCCGCCTGGGGATGGCCGGGGCCTATCTTTTCCGGGTGGTGGCGCTGATTTTTGTCGGGGTGCTGAAGGACAATCTTTGGGTGCGGTGGCTCGGGGCCGCCTATTTGATCTATTTGATGTGCAGCCAACTGACCCAACCCAAGGCCCCGGAAGCTGAACACACCGGCGAACTGGAGGATGTCGCAACCCTGGACCAAAGTGCCGCCGCCGATCAGATCCCAGGCCCGGCTCTGGCAGCCAAAGGCGCGGCTTTTGGGGCAGTGCTGATGCAGATCGGCCTGATGGACCTCAGTCTAAGCGTGGACAATGTGATCGCGGCGGTGGCCCTGGCGGGCAATACCATGTGGGCGATTTACGTGGGAGTCTTCATCGCCATCCTGGCGCTGCAGTTCCTCACCGGCGTGGCCATGCGGATGCTGGAACGCTATCCCATCCTGGAACCCACCGCGTTCCTCCTGATCGGGTTTGTGGGGATGATCCTCGTCTTTGAATCCATCACCGGGGCGCATTTGAATGCGGCCGTGAAATTCACCGGAATCCTGCTGATTCTGGCCGTTGCAATACTATGGGACCGCTCAGCCGTGATGAAGAAGCTTTTTGCCCCCGTGATCCTGGTGGCATTGCCGCTGATGAAAGGATTCGCGGCCGCCATAGGCCTCATCTTCAAGCCCGTGGATCTCCTGATCCGCAGCATCCGTCACCTCCTGGCCAGGAAAACCTACGAGGCCACCCATCCGGGCAACGGGCCGGATTGATCTCTGGTGGAACGGCCCATTGCCGAAAGAATGTCCAGGGCCATCCTTGCGGCGGCCAACGGGGCGCACCCGCCAGCGGGCCTTGCTGATGAAATGATCCCTGGATCTGCCGCGTGACAAACTCTGCATTCTCTGCCACCATGCGTTCATGAAAGCTGCCTCCTTTTTGCTATTTCTCGCCTGCGCCAGCCTGGCGTCCGCCCAGACCCCTGCCCCGGCCCCGACCTCTTCCCTCAGCGATGCGGAAGCCCAAAACAGCTTCTGGGACTGCACCCTGCCGGGCGGGAACTACACCGTCCTGCTCAATAAAATCAGTGTGGTCAGCCTGCATGAGTTCAACCTCCCCGGGGGCCGCGTCACGGAACTGAACATTGTCACCGAAGGCGATGCCCTCGCCCGGTTTTATTTCATGGAAGCCGCTCTGCCTGGAGGTGGCACCGCTGCGGGCGATTTGGCCAAAACAAGGCTGACCGAACTGGCGGAGACCGCAGCGGACCGCACCGGGACGGACAAAACCTGGCAAAAGGTCCAAAAGGACTATCCCCTGGCCACCCACGCCCACACCATCGAGTTCCGCGTGCAAACCAAAGCTGACCTGACCGCCCTCCATGCCAGTGCCAAACACGCCTGGATGACCGGGAAAGGCCGCAAGATTTCTGCGGCCCCCCCTGCTGCAAAATAGTTTGCCGTGGTTGCATCCTCCTGCCGTATTTCATGTTATGAAAGCTGCCTCCTTCCTCCCTGCCCTGCTCCTGACGTCATTTGCGGCGTTTGGCGGCTATTGGTTTGGCCATGCCCGGGCCACCACCGCTGCGGAAGCGATCACCCAATTGAAAATCCTGGATGCCGCCACCAATGCCACTGCCGCCGCCAAGGCAGAGGCAGCCCGCGAAATGGCCCGGCGCACCCTGATTCCCATGCCTGCCGGAATGCAGGGGGATGGACTCAATTCCATCATGGGCGCGCCCGGCCCTCTCGACCGGTTTCAGGGCATCTTTGCTTTTGTCCAAAATCTGAAAGGCGACCAACTCGAGGAAGAAATCCAAAACGTGCGCCAGCAATTGCAGGCCGGAAATTTCGACCCCGAGCGGCTCTTTGCCATGCATCTGATGATGACCCGCTTCGGCCTGGAACAACCCGGGCGCGCCGTCACCTGGCTCAATGGTCAGGACATGATGACCCGGGGATTTGGCACCGTCACGGTGCTCGCCAGTCTGGCCAGCAAGGACCCCCAGCAGGCTGCCAAATTCTTCAGTGATCCGGACAATCCCATTCTAAAAATGCCCCGCGTGGGGGCCTTCGCCGCCCTTGGGGTCGCCCGGGAATGGGCCCGCACCGATCCCGCCGGAGCCATGACCTGGGCGAAGTCCCTGCCGGAAGACACCCGGGCCGGGGCTTACTCGGGATTGGTAGGAGGCATGATGGGCGATGATCCCCTCGCCGCCACCCGCACCGCCTCCGAATTGCCCCCTGGGGAAAGCCGGGACCGCCTGATGGGGCAAATTGCCGAAAGCTGGGCCAACAAGGATCCCCAGGCCGCCCTGAAATGGGCCAGCGGCCTGGAAGGGGAAGAGAAAACCGAATCCACCAAAAAGGCCCTCAACGGATGGGCGGGCAAGGATCCCAAAGCGGCCGCCGCCCACCTCGCCACCCTGCCTACGGAAGACCAGGACAAATACACCGGAGCCGTCGCCAGCCGTTGGGCCAACCGGAATCCTGCCGAAGCCGCAGCCTGGGTATCGACCCAACCGGAAGGCGAAGGCCGCAAGGAAGCCATGAGCAACGTGATGGGCACCTGGGCCGAAACTGAGCCGGAAAAAGCCAGCTCGTGGCTCGTCAACCAGCCAGCCGGCTCCAGCAAAGACCAAGGCATCGTCACCCTGGCCAACAGCCAGATGCGCACCGATCCCGAAGCCGCCCTCACCTGGGCCTCCACCATCCAGGATCCCACCACCCGTTCCCTCCAACTGAAAGCAAACGTGCGCCAATGGGCCCGCCGCGACAATGCTGCTGCCACCCAGTGGGTGAGCAATGCCCCTGGCCTAAGCGCTGAAGACCGCAGCGAGCTGTCGCCAGCCCCCAAACAGCCCTAACCCGGCCTTTCACACCACTGGAACCTTACTGAATAACCGCCTTCAGCCGGTAAAACACTTTCTCCCCCGCCACGACCGGGGCCCCCAGCCGCAACTTCAGACGCTCATACGCCCCGCTCACCGGAACCGGCCCGTTCAACACCGTAAAAGACACCGGAGCCCAGGATGCCATATCATGGGAAAATTCCGGCAAAAACGATCCGGCATTTTTCCTCCGGATATAGTCCATCGTAAAATAACGCCCGCCATCCAGCGCCTCTTCCCGGATCCAGGGCAGTCCTGACAAAGCCCCCGGCACCGCCAAAGGCCCACCCGGCGTCAGCGGCGGCAGATTGAAGGCAAACTCCAGCAAATTCGGCACTCCATCCCCGTCCGGATCCAGATAAGGCCCTGCCTGGGTATCCGAGGGATCTCCAAAAAACGCTGTTTGCCATGCGGCAAAGGCCGCCGGCCCGGAGCCCGTGCCTCCCCCGACGCCTCCCTGCCCCGCAAAACCAGACAAGAGCGCATATACTCCCCCCGCCGCCGCCCCTCCCAGGGCAGGCAGGGTCTGCTGGACAGAGTAACTTCCTCCCGCCGCAAGGCCCCCGCCGGAATTCAGCGTCTCACTTTGAATCTGATAAACCCCACCCTGGCGCACCTGCGCCCCCGCCAGCGCCACACTCCCCAGCAAGCCAAAAAGCACACGGATCATGGACGTTGATAGAGGTAAAAGGTTTGCCCGAGCCGGTAATTTCCGCCCTCGGCCAGGGGTGATCCATTGGAACCTCCCCAAACCGTCAACTGATTCCCGCTCCAGACCATGTTTGGCCTGACCCTGGCGGCCGGGGCTCCATTCTGGGTAGTCAGAGTCCATGAATTGTTCAGCACATTATATCGCGCTCCGACCGAGGAATAGGCGAAAGTGGTTGAGCTGGTAGTGCCGCCAAAAACAATCATCTCGCTGCCCGTCCACACCGCCCCATGCTGAAGACGGCCATCTGGCGCTCCAGCGGTGCCGACCGAAACCCAATCGTTGGTCGGGGGGCGGTAAATACTGCCCGTTTTAAAAGGAGTGGCTACGCCTGTGTCGGTGCCGCCCCACACAATCATGCCATTCCCAGTCCACAACGCCGTATGATAATAACGGGCTGAAGGCCCCGCTGGCAGTGCGGTCCAGGAACCCGCTGCGGCAGGATTGAACCTTGCCCCATCGTTGAGGGCTGCCGCCCCATTCCGGCCGCCATAAACGATCATCTCGCTGCCACTCCACACCGCAGTGTGAAAATAGCGGAAGGATGGAGCGTTGGTTGCCGTCAGCGTGGTCCAGGTGCCATTGGCACCCGATGCAGGATTGAAACGGCCCCCATCCGCCAGCGGAGTGGAACCTGACACCCCTCCAAAAATAATCATTTCACTGCCAGTCCAGACGGCAGAACCATAAGCCCGGGCGGAAGGTGCATTGGTGGTGCTGGTGGCAACCCAGGTGTCTGTCACAGGATTGTATCGCCCCCCCGTATTGACATGAACTCCACCACTGATGCCCCCCCAGACGATCATTTCGGTTCCCGTCCAAACGGCCATCGGTTCGTCCCGGTTGGCCGGTTGGTTCGTCACACTCATCACCCGCCAGACATTTGTTTTGGGATTATAGCGCCACCCTTCCGTCCCGTCTCCCCAGATCAGCATTTCGGTTCCCGTCCAGACGGAAGCCGCCGTGTCCCGGGCGGTGCCGCCCGCAATGGAGGTCCAGGAGTCGCTGGCATTCAGGGTGCCCACCGATTGATAGCCCGCCGCCAGCAGCGCGGGCGCATCCGGCACAGAAGATAACAGCGAAGCTCCCGAAGGCACCGCGCCCTGGCCGGCGGCATTAAGGCTCCCCAGCACCGCGCCCGGATCCAGCGCCGCTGCCGTCACGGATCCGGGTGCCAGCTTGGAAGCCGTGACCGCGCCCGCCGCCAGCTTCGAGGCCGTAACCGCTCCATCCTTCACGTCATTCGCCATCAGCGCGTAGCCCACCGCCGCCACCCGCTGATCCGGAGTCAGCTGCTGCCAGCCATTCACTCCATCGCTGAACCACACGCGCAGCCGCACGTCGTTGTTACTGAACACCCCGGGCGTCAATACCGTCATATTGGGCAGGGTGGCATCCCCCAGCAGCACAGTGTAAAGCCCCGCCTGCACCGGCAAAGAGACCGCTGCCACTGGCTGCCCGCCCCCCGATCCCGTGCCGTCATTGCTCCAATAGGTCACCGCACCCGACCCGCTCACCAGGGAAAACTTGAACTGCCCTGTCCCGGAAAAATCCGATCCACTGACCCGCACCCGGCCCTGGTAATTCAGGAGTTGGGGACCTCTGCCTTAGCCGATGGGACCACCACCGCCAAAACCAGGGCGGCGCAAATACGTGAGGGATGGAAATTCGTAGCATTCATCAGGACCAAAACCAGGGCACGCGCCCCCGTGAGCGCCCCATTTTGGGCAAACGCCGTGAAAAAACAATGAAACCCAGGCAGAATTTGCCTGGTTTCAAACCCGGGCACACCGGATTAACTTTGCCTGAAAAAAGGGGAACGGGGCTCCGGCCCGGGAGTGCCAATCCTGAGCCTCATTCCATCAGGCGCAGCCGGCACCTCATAATAACACGGGCCAGAGGCCCGTGCTCCCTTCACAATTGCCTCAGGGCTCCAGCACGGAAAGCCTGAGGAACCGCTGCGGGGCATCCGAGGGTGCAATGCGGATGTCGCCCCGGGAGCGTGCAGGGACAGGGTTGGAGAGGCCAGTGAGCGACGCAGACGGCACGGGGGACCAGTGGGTAAGGTCGGTGGAGCTTTCGATCAGAATGGGGGCAGCGGAGCCGGCGTCCGGCAGGGTGAAGAGGAAGGCGCCGCGAAGATCCGGATCCGGGCGCAGGAGGTTCGGCCGGGGATCATCCGTGACCGACAGGCCCAAGGCCCAGAGAAGCCCGTGCGGGATACCGTCGCTTTCCGGATCAGCCAGGAAGGGTGCCCCGGGCTGATTTTGACGGATGCTCCAGTCAATATAAGCGGTGCGGGGCACCTGCACCGTGCCCAGGGCACGGAGGGTGCCGGTGGCGTTGACGTTCACCGTGATCGTATCCGAAAGGAAACTGTCGCCATTGGAAACGGGAATGGTGACCATGACATCGAAGTTCCGGAAAAGCCCGGAATCCCCCAGGCTGGTGAGGAGGATGCTGCCGGAGCCGGTGCCCAGGCCAGCAGAAGGGGCTTCCGGGGTGAAGGTCCGGCTGACAGGATTGCCAAGGGCGGTGCCGGAGAGGACTCCCTGATCGATATCAAAGCGGTATTGATTTGCCGCAAACAAACCAGTAGCCGGAGTCACGATGCCGGGAGCGACCGGTGTCCGGATGAAGGCCGAGGCTCCACGGAATGTCATGTCGTAAAAAAAACCGTTCCTGAAGCGCAGATTTGTCCCGTGGGTGCGGCCCTCCACCATAGTGAGGATGGGGGTGGTGGCGGTCGCAGGGTCGATGTCTAGAAGGACCTGGATGCTGCCGGTCATCCGGGAGGAATCCGTGCTGGAGAGGTCAAAACCCACTACCGGATCCAGGGTGACCGTCAACACATTGTAGGCCGGTTCGGACGTCAGGACCAGCGTCGTCCCCACGGGGATGGCAGGCAGGGAGGAGGCTGCCGCCAGGAAAAGGGCACAGGGAAAAATAAGTTTATGCACTGCGCAACATACACGTTTCACCCCATCCGGAAAGATTTTTTCGAACAGAACAAGTTCCACCTTGTCGCCGGGGAACGTTTATGGCTGAAAAGGGGCGATTCTCCTATTTTTAACTCATGATTAACTCAATTCTTGTGCTTGGCTCCGGTAGCGCCGGGCTTCTCGCCGCCATTTCCCTGAAACTCAAGATCCCTCAATTGAAGGTCACCGTGGTGCGCAGCCCCGAAATCGGCACCATCGGCGTGGGCGAGGGCACCACCCCCAACTTCCCGCGCCACCTTTTCGATTATCTGAAAATCAGCCGGAAGCATTTTTACGCCATGGCGGAGCCGACCTGGAAGCTCGGAATCCGCTTCCTCTGGGGGCCCCGCGGGCGCTTTGACTACACCTTCAGCAAGCAACTGGATGCCCACTGGAGCGACCTGCCCCGCCCGAATGGATTTTACTGCAATGAGGAATTCCGCAGCGTGGATTTGCCCTCCGCGCTCATGGCCGAGGACATGGGCTGGGCCCGCCAGGCCAATGGCGCGCCAGACATTCAGGGCTGGCATGGCTTTCACATTGAAAACAAAAAGCTGATCGATGTGCTGGAAGTGGTGGCCGCCCAGGTGGGGGTGGAGATCGTCGATGGCAAGGTCAATGGTCACGAACGCGGCGAGTCGGGGATCAAGGCCGTCATCCTGGAGGACGGACGGCGCCTCGAAGCGGACTTTTTTGTGGATAGCAGCGGATTCCGCAGCGAGCTGCTGGGCAAGGCGCTCGAAGAACCGTTTGTCAGTTTCGACAAATCCCTCTTCTGCGACCGGGCGGTGGTAGGCGGCTGGGACCGGGGCGCAGACGAGCCCATCCTCCCCTACACCACCGCGGAAACCATGAATGCCGGCTGGTCCTGGCAGATTGAGCATGAGTTCCATGTGAACCGCGGCTATGTCTATGCCTCCGGAGCGATTTCCGATGATCAGGCCTGTGAGGAATTCCTCGCGCGCAATCCCAGGGCCCCGAAATCCCCGCGCGTGGTGAAATTCCGCAGCGGCCACTACCGCCGCATGTGGGTGGATAACGTCGTCGCCATCGGCAATGCCGGCGGTTTTGTCGAGCCCCTCGAAGCCACCGCCCTGATGGTGGTGTGCTCCGAGGTGCAGACCCTGATCGATCTCCTGCAGCACTGCGCGCTCCAGCCCACCCCGACCATGCGCTCCCTCTTCAACAAGGTCATGAACCGCACCTGGGAGGAAATCCGGGATTTCCTCGCCCTGCACTACTACGCCAACACCCAGCGGGATACCCCCTTCTGGCGGCAATGCCGTTCCGATACCGATGTGTCAGGACTCGCCGATCTGCTGCAGTTTTACAGGGAAAACGGCCCTACCGGATTCTGCCGCCACATGCTGCCCCACTCCGATACCGACTTCGGCATCGAGGGCTACCTCGTCATGCTGGTGGGCAATCAGGTCGACTATGAAGGCCGCCACCAGGCCACCCCGGCCGAGCGCACCCTCTGGAACCAGCGCCGCGATAACTTCAAAAAACAGGCCAGAGCCGGCATGGGCATCAAGGAAGCCCTGCAATTCGTGCGTCATCCGGGCTGGCAGTGGAATGGCGACGCCTGACGCCTGAGACTGAAGGACTGGAGCGCAGACCTGCAGGCCGTGCTGTCAGCCATGGATTTTCACCATCCGCAGTGGGCTCCTGCCAAGGTGGTTACCCCGCAAGGATTCGAACCTTGTCAAAGAGAATCAGAATCTCTTGTGCTACCGTTACACCACGGGGCAATATTGGATCTCACTTAATGCCCCACAAGGGTTCGAACCTTGACTAGGAGAATCAAAATCTCCTGTGCTACCATTACACCATGGGGCAGAGTGTGGAGTTTCCTTAACCCAAAGCCGCACCGATGCAAGCGGCTGAACAAAAAAATCATTCTCTTCTTCGCCACCCCTGCCCCACCGCACCCCGCCCAATCTTATGAACTGGAAAATCCTCGCTGTGGGCAAACCCGCGCTCCCCTGGGCCCGGGAGGGCATCGATGACTACCTGGGCCGCTGCACCCGCTGCGCGAAGGTGGAGGTGGAGTATCTCAAGGAGGCCCCCCGGCCCCAATTGGAAGAGCGCTTTCTCAAATCCAGCGAAGGCAGCCGCCGGATCGTCCTCGACGAGCGCGGCAAACGCCTCACCACCCAGGACTGGCATGCTGCCGTGGACCGCTGGGAACTGGCGGGCACCAAGCGCGTCACCCTCCTCATCGGCGGGGCCGATGGCCACAGCCAGGCCCTCCGCGACACCGCCGATGAAATCTGGAGCCTCAGCGCCCTCACCCTGCAGCACGAACTCGCCCTCGTCGTCCTCCTCGAACAGCTCTACCGCGTCTACACCATCAAGCGCAGCGAGCCCTATCACCGCTAGCCCTCAACAGGAGCACAGGCCTCCGGCCTGTGAGTTTCAATTCTCCGCACCAATCCCATCCCGGCTCCGCGCATCGTCCAAAGGATCCACCTGCACCCCGTGCTTCGCTCCCTGAGGAACGTGGTTTCAGGACCGCAGGTCGTCCTGAGCGCGGGGTCGGGCGGGGAGAATGGCGCAGGCTCCCTTGCAGCCGAACAGACGGCTGAGGAGGAGGCGGTGACGGCTGATCCATTGATAGACGACCTCCGCGATTTGGATGACTCCAGGGATCCAGAGAAACAAGCCTACGGGCACGAGCAGGGGCAGGCGCAGGCCGACGAAGCGGATGCAGCGCGCGCCCCGGTGGATGCGGCCGTCTTTGGCGATGCAGTGAATTGCTTCCTGCAAATCTTCGCGGGAAAGGTGCGGGGCGAGCCGTGCGGCGGATTCATGGGACAGGGGGATGAGGCTCAGCGCGCCGAACCAATCCAACCATGTCAGGACCCGCATTTGAAAGGTGCACAGCGGGCATTCATCGTCATAGAGCACAATGTGTCGGCGGGCGGTGGTGGTTAGAGCAGCCCCAGGGGGAGCTGACACGGGATCGGAGAGGTTCATGGAAAAGCATGATGCCACGGCCAGCGGTTCCGGGACAGGGGAAAAATTCCAGCTCTCCCGCAGCGGGCGTTTTCCTGGGGAAATCGGCGGCGAGGGCGGGAAGTCGGGCGATCAGCGGGAGGGGTGGGGACCGATGCCTGGGGAAGCCGCGCGGTCCCGGGCGATTTCGGCGAGGTGCCAGGCGATTTTTTCGGCATGGGTGCGCAAGGCGCGGGTAGCGGCCTTGATGCGGCGGCGCTCTTCCTCACGGTTTGCGGCAAAGGCCGATTTTGCCAAACGCAGGCGGGAAGTCAGATTATTGATATTCATGAATAAAAAAACGGGATGCGGCAAGGGAAGCGGCCCTGCCCGGACCTTCGGGACTGCGCATTCCGCCTTCTCCTGTAACCGGACGGCCGGTGGCGCGGTGGCTTCCCACGCTTGAAGGATCGCGGGACCGGGGAGCGTAGAAGTGTGAACCCCATGCCGCTCCGCTTCCGCCTGTTCTCCTGCTGTCTTTTCCTGGCTGGCAGCCCGGGCTTCGCGCCTGCCCAGACCCTCGCCTACGAGGAGCCCCCTCATGA
>Ga0114967_10003815_pt1 | contig 12285 bp, 11 predicted proteins | sample M_130628_MF_Meta_FD_92639 | JGI IMG/M metagenome (GOLD analysis project Ga0114967, IMG submission 92639) | Freshwater microbial communities from Lake Montjoie, Canada to study carbon cycling - M_130628_MF_MetaG | ecosystem: Environmental > Aquatic > Freshwater > Lake | place: Lake Montjoie... | reverse complement strand
GTAAGTCTAAGGCGATTCAAAATAGCGGCAACATTGCCGGGCGCTGCAGGAATTTGAACTCAGACCACGCTTTCCCAGCTTGTACGGGAGTTGAAATGTAAAGCTTTTGTAAGCCTTTAACCTCCGAAAAACTACCCGATATCAAACAAATTAGCATCTACTATTACACTGTTAACAAGCTATTTAAGCTAATAATTAACAAGCACTCCCAATCCTTCATAGTTTGCTTGTAACGCCAAACCATCCGCTAATGCAACCCGTCCATATATATTGAATCTAATACGCACATACCGCCTTAGCCCCACACACTCCACTCCTGCATTTTACTGAAAAAATATTTACCTGTTCCGCGCGCGGTGAAGCAATTGTGACCCTCGAGAGTAGGGAACGAGAGCCAAGCGAAAGGGTGGTTCTTATTGACGAATTTGATGAATGCGTTCGAAGTAGTCTCCCTATGAAACTGCTTCCCCTTTTGAGCCTCATGCTTTTGCCCTTCGGCGCACTTGCCGCCGAGAACGACTTCGTTTCCCTATTTAACGGCAAAGACTTAGACGGCTGGAAGACCAGCGAAAAACCCGGCACATTCTCCGTTGAAGGGGGACGTCTAGTCGTTCACGGAGAACGTTCACACCTCTTCTACGATGGGTCAGTAGAGAATCATGATTTCAAAAACTTCCACTTGCGGGTGGAACTAATGACGCACCCAGGAGCCAATTCAGGAGTGTATTTCCACACTCAATTCCAAGAAACAGGCTGGCCCTCAAAAGGCTTTGAAACGCAGGTTAATAATACCCACAAAGACCCGAAAAAGACTGCCGGATTATACAACATCGCCGACAACTTCACGGCACCTGCGGAAGACAACCACTGGCTCGTGTTGGAGATTATCGTCGAAAATAAACACGTAGTTACCAAGGTCGACGGTAAGGTCATCGTAGACTTCACTGAACCCACTCCACCCACCCCTCCGGAGAAGAATCCTGAACGCGTCATCAGCCATGGCACCTTCGCGATTCAAGGCCATGACCCGGCGAGCATTGTCGAATATCGCAAAATCGAGGTGAAGGTTCTGAAGTAACTTGCGCCTTCTCATCTCCAAATCTTTGAGCCGTGCGTTCCCCTCTTTTCCAAGCCACCGCCCTGCTGCTTTCGACCCTCATATTTTCGGCGGCAGCGGAACCCAACCATCTCTCTGAACAAGAAGCCGCTGCGGGTTGGAAACTATTATTTGACGGGAGCAGCACCGCAGGCTGGGTAGCGCTTGGCACGACGGCCTTCCCCACAAAAGGTTGGAGCGCTGGCGATGGCACCTTGCGGCACGAGAAGTCCGGCGGCGGCGGGGATATCGTGACATCCGAAGCCCACTTGAATTTCGAGCTGACTTGGGAGTGGAAAATCGGTCAGGGCGGCAATAGCGGGGTGAAGTACAATCTGCCCGACCCGAACAAGGCCGTCGGGTTCGAGTTTCAGATGCTTGATGACGAGCGACATCCAGATGCGGGAAAGGGACTCATCCACCAAACTGGCGCCTTGTACGATTTGATCGAGCCCGATGCTGCACGAAAGACCAAGCCTGCTGGGGAGTGGAACCAGAGTCGCCTTTTGGTCGATGGAGCGCACGTCGAGCAGTGGCTCAACGGAGCAAAAACGGTGAGCTTTGAAATTGGCAGCCCGGAATTACTGGAACGAGTTTCGAATAGTAAGTACAAGAAAGTAAAAGGCTTCGGAATGAAGACTCCTTCGCCGATTCTACTGCAAGATCATGGCGACGAGGTGATTTTTCGCGATATCAAGCTCAGGGATCTGCCCGCCAAGTAGCGGTCACAGTGGCGACTTGGAGGCGCCAGATTTTTTCGGCTACTTTTCACTTCTCTTGCTTTAGCGACAAAAGCAACGGGTGCAGGACTTTCCATACATTCTCAGCAACTTTAATCTGCCCCTCTGCAGTGGGATGGATGAGGTCAGCCTGATTCATTGCGGGAACTCCACCGACACCTTCCAGTAAAAATGGCACCAGAGGCGTGCCGTTTTCGGCAGCGACTTTTGGAAATAGCGCCTCAAACGCCTGTGTATAAGGCGTCCCATAATTGTCGGGCATGCGCATCCCAGCCAAGATGACGACCGCCAAGGGACATTTAGTGCGAATCAAGCGAATGATGCCGCCCAAGTTTGCAGCCGTCTCCTCAGGTGGAATCCCTCGCAACCCGTCATTTCCGCCCAGCGCGACGACACACACGGCCGCTCCCGGTCCCAGCACCCACGCGATGCGCCGCAACCCCCCAGCGGTGGTATCTCCGCTGACTCCTGCTCCAACAATTTCAAAGGGAAGATTTTCCTGCTCAATTTTGCGCTGTAAAACCGCAGGAAAAGCCTGAGAACGCTCCAAGCCGTAGCCCGCCGTAATTGAATCTCCAAAAACCACCACCCTGCGACTCGACACCGTTTGAGCTCCAACGCCCTGAGCTTCCTCACAGAAACCCGTCTGTGCGAGAAGCACCAAGCCGAGCAGCCAAAGTCCGACCAACTTGCATTGCGCGTTCATAAGAATCTCCTCCTAGTATAACTTATGTGCGACATTATCGCTATGGCTGAACTTGATCGTTCTTTGAACCCAGCAACTCCGACCGCGCCAGTTTTAGAGGTGCGGGGCCTTTCGAAGACCTATCAGGACGGCAACCGCTCGCTGACAGTGCTGGAGAATGTCAGCCTGGATGTGCACCCCGGAGAGACGTGCGCGATCGTCGGCCCCTCAGGGAGCGGGAAAAGTACGCTTTTGGGCCTGTGCGCCGGCCTAGACGATCCCACCTCTGGAAGCGTGCGCTTGGACGGGTTGGTTCTAGAGACGCTCCCCCAAGACGGGCGTGCTGCGCTTCGGGGACGCAGCGTGGGCTTTGTGTTTCAAAACTTTCAACTGATTCCAACGCTTACCGCCCTAGAAAACGTACTAGTTCCCATGGAATTACGCGGTGAAAACAATGCCCGCCCCGAGGCAGAAGCGCTCCTCGAAAAAGTCGGTCTGGGGGGGCGCCTTACGCATTATCCCCACCATCTCTCCGGCGGGGAACAACAGCGAGTCGCGCTCGCAAGGGCGTTTGTGCGCCCACCCAAAATCCTGTTCGCCGACGAACCTACCGGAAACCTAGACGCCGCCACAAGTGAGGTCATCGTGGAGATGCTCTTCGCCCTCAAGCACGAAAATGGCACGGCGCTGGTTCTCGTCACCCACGACGATTCACTGGCGGCGCGCACTGGACGCATCATCAGAATGCACGCGGGCCGGATTGTGTCGGACCAACGAGGTTCTGCATGAACGCGGCCACCACGCCTACGTCGCGGCCCACGCTATTTAGGGCGCTGCTCCACCGCTGGACTTGGATGATGGCCCTGCGCGACGGGCGCAGTCAGCGCGGGCGCCTGGCACTTTACGCGCTGTCCATCGCTGCGGGAATCTGCGCGCTAACGGCCATCCACACGCTCAAAGCGAGCGTCCAAACTGGCATAGCCACTCAAACTAAATCCCTTCTGGGAGCTGATTTACTCATCTCATCGAGACGCCCCATTCCAGAAGAAAGTCTTGCAAAGCTAGCCCCTTGGCTCCGGGCGATGGGCAAGGAAACCGCGTTTTCCTCCATGTTGAGCCTCCCCTCCGGCGAGCGTTCGCGCCTCGTTCAAGTGCGCGCCATCGAGGGTGGCTATCCGTTTTACGCGACGGTAGAAACCGAACCGCCTGAGGCGTGGCAGCGGCTGCAAACCGAACGCGGAATTATCGTTGAAACATCTCTTTTGGAGGAATTCGGACTCAAAGTCGGTCAAAGCTTCAAGCTGGGCGCCATTGAGTTACCCATTCTCGGGAGCCTTCGTAACGGAATGCCACGCAGCAACCGTTTCAGCGGATTCGCGCCAGAAGCCTTTTTGCGCCATGCCGATTTGGCGGCCACAGGACTGGCGGGAGCGCAGAGTCTGGTCTTCCATCACCGCGCATTGGAATTGTGGCCTGAAAGCGCGGCGCAGCGACGGGCAACAATCGCTGCAATCAAGCGGGTGTTTCCAGGTGACGGCGTTCAATTCCAGACGCCCGAAGAGCGCGAGGAAGCCATCGGAGAGAGCCTCAATAGGATGCAGGAGTTTTTGGGCATCATTGCGTTAGTTGCGCTCGTGTTGGGCGGCATTGGGGTTGCAGGAGCTATTCACACGCACGTGCAGCGGCGAATTCCAACGGTGGCGATTTTGCTGTGCTTGGGCTGTCCGACCCAGTGGGCATTTGGCATTTATCTGGCACAGGCGATGAGCATCGGGCTTTTGGGAACCTGCGTAGGTGCCCTGAGCGGAGGATTTTTGCATGGCATTGTGGTGCATTTTTTTGGAAATACCCTTCCATTTGTGGTCGCGATTTGGCCCCAACCGTTGGTTGTCCTCGAAACCGCCAGCGCGGGATTCGTGCTATGTTGCGGGTTTGCTCTGCTGCCATTGCTGCGGATTCGAGACGTGTCTCCGGGGGCGACTCTGGGGGAGCGGCAAGTCGCTAAACGCTCCGGAGTCAGCTTGGAGAGCGGGATTTACCTGCTTTTGGCGGGACTGGTTTGGAGCGTCGCGCGCCTCAATGGCACGACGTCTTTGCGGGCCCTCTGGCTCACAGGTGCGCTGGTTTTCGCCTTCGCCGCGCTCACCCTCGCGGGCCATGGTTTGATGTGGAGCACGCGCCTTCTCGTTCGTCCGACTTGGCCGTATCTCCTTCGGCAGGGGATTTCTAACTTGTTTCGTCCCCACAACCAGACTCTGCTGTTTCTCCTCTCGCTCGGCCTTGGCGTCTTTTTGCTTCTCACGACATGGTTTACACGAAGCTTAGTGCTGACCCAACTCCGCATCGACGACCGCGATTCCCAAGCAAACCTTTACCTTGTGGACGTGCAACCTGATCAGGTCGCCACCGTGAGTGGCCTTTTGGAGGAACAAGGGCTCCCAGTTTTGCAAAGCGCCCCGATGGTTTCCATGCGCATCGAGTCGATCAAGGGCCAACGCCTTGCCGCTCTCACGGCGACCCACGCGCCAGAGAGCCCCACCTCGAAGCCCACTCACCCAGCGTCCGTGCGCAAAGTGCCGCGCTGGGTCATCGAACGAGAATACCGCTCCACTTACAGAGCCACCGTCAATTCCGACGAGACAATCGTCGCTGGAGAGTGGCCGCCTGCGCCAATGTCCGCTGAGTCACCCGCACCGATCTCATTGGAGCAAAAGCTAGCGAGCGACCTAGGCGTAGGCATTGGGGACGAAATGGTTATGGACGTGCAGGGCGTCCCCATGCGCGTCCAAGTCGTCTGCCTGCGCAAGGTAGATTGGAGCAAGTTTAACCTAAATTTTTTCATGGTTTTCGCGCCCGGAGTGCTGGAAAATGCGCCTCAATTTCACCTCTTCAGTACTCGGGTTCCCTCCGCACGCATCGCAGGCCAGTTGCAACGCGCCCTTCTTCAACGAACCCCCAATGTTAGCTCGGTGGACCTCACCTCCATACTGGCAACTGTCCGTCGAATATTAGAAAAAGCCGCGCAAGTCATCCAGTGGCTGGCCGGCTTTAGTATCCTTGCTGCGCTCCCTATTCTGGCAGGAGCACTGCTCAACGGGAAGGAACAGCGTGTGAAGGAAAGTCTGCTTTTGCGCACGCTTGGAGCCTCAGAAATTCAGGTACGTACCATCGTGCTAGTAGAATATGCGAGTTTGGGGAGCCTCTCCGCAGTGAGCGGTATCCTACTCGCGCTGGTTGCGCAGTGGGCGGAAGCGAGATGGATTTTTAAAACGCCACTCCAACATGAACTGGTGCCGATACTTCTGGCGCTGAGTGCGGCGTGCGGCGGCTCGATAGCGGCCGGTTTATGGCTAACCCGCGGCGTCTGCAACCGGCCACCTTTGGAGGCATTACGTCAGGAGAGTTGAAAGGCTCTACCAACTGCACCTTGCACTCCAGAGCCGTGAGCGAGTCGCTTTTAAATCCGTCATGGTTACTTGAGATGGAGTCACCTGAATGTTACTTTCCGTTTTATGGCTCAAAGGATAAGAAAGCTTTCAACAATGAAAGCGCACCCTGCATCTCACTTTATCTCAAGGGAACTTAGCTGGCTGGAGTTTAACCAACGCGTACTTTCCGAATCGCTGAATCACGAAAACCCACTTCTCGAGCGAGTGAAGTTTTTCTGCATCGTCAGCTCAAATCTTGACGAGTTTTTCGAAGTCCGGGTCGCTGGACTTAAACAGCAAATCGAGAGTGATGTCGTGGAGCGCTCTGTAGATGGGCGCACTGCCAGCGAAATCTTCCGCGCACTGCACGAGCGCGTCAGGGCGATGATGTCCCAACAGTTCAAGTGCTGGAGGGAGGATTTGGTGCCGAACTTGGCGAAAAGCAACATCCGTTTTTTGCGTCCCGATGGACTGGATGACAAGCGATCGAACTGGCTGCATGAATACTACCAGCAACAAGTTCGCCCTGTGCTGACGCCTCTCGGAATTGACCCAGTGCATCCGTTCCCACAGTTGCTCAACAAGTCGCTCAACATCATCCTGCAACTGGAGATTGAGAAAGATGGCGCTGTCTCCAAAAGACTCGCCGTAGTGCAGGTTCCTCAAGTTCTCCCCCGCTTGGTTCGGCTACCCGGCGAAGATGAAAACCGCGAATACATTTTCCTTGGCCACCTCATCGGTCACTACCTTGCCGACCTATTCCCAGGAACCAAGATTCTGGGCTACTGGCACTTCCGTGTCACCCGCAACAGCGAACTCTACATCGACGAGGACGACGTCCGCAATCTACTCAGTGCTGTGGAGCAGGAATTACACAACCGCCGCAAAGGTGCAGCCGTGCGCCTTGAGGTCGATCATTCCATGCCGTCGGAGATCTCCCAGTACTTGCTGGAAAACTTGGATCTCACGGAAGAAGACCTCTACCGCATTGACGGGCCGCTCAACCCAGTGCGCCTTATGGCCATCTGCTCCGGTGACCACTCTCCGGAACTTCGCGACGCCACATTTGTTGCGCCGGTCGCATCCTCCTTACGCGACGTTCAAGACTACTTCGCAGCCATTCGCCAAAAGGACATCCTGCTGCATCATCCCTACGAAAACTTCAGCAGCGTTGTGGAGTTCCTCGAACAGGCCGCTCGCGACCCGCACGTGCTTGCTATAAAGCAGACACTTTATCGTACTGGCGGGGACGCCCGAATCGTCGGCGCCCTCATGAGCGCCGTACGCAACGGCAAACAAGTGACCGCGGTGACCGAATTAAAAGCGCGCTTTGATGAGGCGAATAACATCCTCTGGGCTCGGCGCTTGGAAGAAGCCGGTGTGCACGTCGTGTACGGCATGGCACATCACAAGGTTCACTCCAAAATGGCATTGGTCGTGCGGCGGGATGAAGACTGCATTCGCCGCTACCTGCACCTCGGAACGGGTAATTACAACCCTTCGACAGCGAAGATTTATACGGATATTTCCCTGTTCACCGCACGCCCTGCGTTCGGGGAAGACTCGACGAATTTGTTCAATTTACTCACCGGCATTGGGCAATTTCAAGGAGCCTCCAAACTGCTCATCGCGCCCTTCACGCTGCAGGAGCGCATCATGACGATGATCCACGCCGAGACGGAGAACGCCAAGGCAGGCAAACCCGCCAAGATTGTCGCGAAAATGAACGGCTTGGTGGATCGTGAAATCATCGAAGCCCTCTACGCCGCCTCCTGCGCAGGGGTGCAAATCGACCTCATTATCCGCGGCATTTGCTGTCTGCGCCCCGGCGTTCCAGGAGTGAGCGAAAACATTCGAGTGCGTTCCATCGTAGGCCGTTATCTGGAGCACAGCCGCATTTATTATTTCGAAAATAACGGCCACCCATTAGTTTACGTCGGAAGCGCCGACTGGATGCCGCGCAACCTCTACTCCCGTGTGGAAGTGGTTTTCCCCATTGAAGAGCCCTCTCTCAAACAGCGCATCATTGAGGAAATCCTCCACAGAATGTTGGCGGACAACACCAAAGCCTGGATACTCCAGCCTGACGCTTCCTACCTGCAACAGTCACCCGGCGATGGAGAAGCGCACAATTCTCAAGCTGAATTCATGGAAATATCGGCTCCCACCACGCGAAAAAAAGCGGTTCGCGAACAAACGCGCGCGAAGCTCGGGGTGAAAAAGAAAACGGCAACGAAGCGGGCCACTAAGTAACTGCCTGCCAGACTGATGCGCAGTTCGATGCCCACAACTGACTCGCCGCACTGAAAAAGGCGGCGAGTCAAAAAGCAAACAAGTCAATTTAGTTACGCCGCTTAAGCACCAACCGCTTCAATCGTGAAGCGTGCGGAGTACTCCAAGTTGTGATTTCGGGATCCTCGGCGAAAGCGTTATGAATCAGACGCCGCTCGTACGCATTCATAGGCTCCAGTTCCAAGGGAGTGCCCGTGCGGCGGACAGTGTCGGCTAAATTTCGGATGCGGGCGACCAACTCGTGTTCCTGCATAGCTCGGTAATGCTCCACGTCCACTTGGATTTTCGGGGCATCGTTTTCTTGAGCTTGTAGCATGCGGTTTAGCAGGATCTGAATTTCCTCCAGCACGTGCCCGTCCCGTCCGATAAGCCGATCTTTTTCCGCGCTATACACTTGCAGCGTGATGGAGTTTTCCGTGCGGGTTTCTTCCACCTGACAAAAAAACCCCAACAAGCTGAGCATCGTTTCCAAGGTTTCTCGAGGGTCCAAATTCATAAGAGCAGACGCCTTTCCACGTCGGCGTATGATTGCGCCGAAGTTAGCTCGCCTGCAAGCCTTCGCGCTGCTTGCGATTAGTGATCAGCAGCTGGGCGATGGTGAAAATGTTTTGCACGGTCCAGTACAAGGCCAACCCAGACGCCTGATTGTAGCAGAACATGACAAAAATTAACGGCATGAACATGAAAAGCCGCTGCTGCATGGGATCCCCCGTCTTAGGCGAAAGCTGCATTTGCAGGAACATGGTGGCCGCCATGATCAAGGGTAACACGTTGACTGGATAGCCGCCCAAGATCGCCACAGTATCGGGTTGCGAAAGATCGCGTACCCACAAAAACGGACTGTTACGGAGCTCAACCGCTTTGCCCAACATATTGTAGAAGCCGAAAAAGATTGGGATTTGAATAAACATCGGCAGACAGCCAGCCATGGGATTAACGCCGTGTTTTTTATACAAGCCCATCAACTCTTGATTCATACGCTGCGGGTCGTCACTGTACTTCTCCTTGAGTACGTTCATCTTGGGCTGCAACTCCTGCATCTTTTTCATCGACTCGGTGGATTTATTTTGCAGCGGCCACAGCAACAATTTGATCACAATCGTGAGCACGATAATCGCCCCAGCGTACGAACCGAGCATCCCGTGCAACCACAACATCGACGCCAACAAGATTTTACTCACAAATCCGAACATCCCGAAATCCAGCATCTGCTCTTGGCCGGCCCCCAACTCCTTGAGCAAATCAAACTCCCGCGGCCCGGCGTACACCGAAAACTTGCGCACCACTTCCTTGCCCGGTTCCAGCACGCTGGCTGGGAAACGCAACGCCCCGTCGACGGCAAACGGGACAACCCCGTCGCCCGTCCGACCACTGGCTGCCCAATCGGCGACTGGCACCGAAAAACGCCTCGCCAATGCCTCGGAGGCGACCTCCCCAACCGGCGTCAATAACGTGCTGTAATACTGACTGGTTACGCCCACCCAGAATATCTGACCGGCGTCGGTGTAAATGGGGCGCGGGCTTTTACCGAAGCCCAGAAAGCCGCCACCTTCAAACCAGTTGATGTCCGTATACTTGGCATCGCCTGCGCTGGAACGGTTGAATCCCGTGTAAAGAGGTTGGTCCTTGATATGCAACGGCGAGGCAGAGCCCGCACGCACAGCGTAGGAAGGGACGGTTAGAGGCGCTGAGCCGTTGTTCTTGAAGCGGACCTCCAGGTCGACCTGGAAACGGGCCGCGCCTGTCTGCTCGGCTTGCGGGAGGATAAAACGCTTTTCAATGGTGAACTGCCGGTTATCGGTCCGGCGGAAGGTGATGCTTTTGTGATCGGGGGCGACTTCTGTCTCAAACAGTTCGAGCACCGCCACGTCGAAGGTCTCGGTGAGAGCCCCGATAGGAATACCGCCGAATTCGTTAAGCACGACGCACTTATCTCCCTCGGCCAAATGATTGAGCAGCTCAGCGCGCTCCACTCCGCCGCCCAGATTCGAAAAGGTCCACTCGACCTCCTTAGTTTTGATCTTCTCCTGGACCTTGGGAATTACATTTGCAGAGGGCGCAATCTCAACAGTCGGAGCGGAGGGGGTTACGGCGGCAGAAGGGGAAGCGGGAGGATTAGAGGCGGCCGTCCCTTCTGTGGGAGAAGTCGGATTATTCGCGGCTGCCACCTGCGCTGCATGTTCCTGCGCCACACGCGCCTGCTCCATTTGTTTGGAGTAAAATATCTGCCAGACCACCAAGACGATGATCGACAAGGCGATCCCAATTTTTCCAGTTCGATCCATAATAAAGATGTAGAATGTAAGTTAACGAGTCTCAGAGCCAACATTTCTCGAAGGGGCCTCCGCCCTCGGCACCGGATCCAGCCCCGCCCCGCCCCACGGATGGCAACGCACCAAGCGCCGTACCCCCAAGTAAAGACCTTGCCGTGCACCATGTTGCTCCACCGCCTCCAGACAGTACCACGAACAGGTTGGCTCAAAGCGACACCCGCTTCCAGGGCCGCCGATCCAGTGAAGCAAAGGAGAAATTACCACCTGATAACCTCGGATGGCCGCCTTGATGAGCGTCCGCAAAATCGTCTTCATGCCTGCAACACCCCCGCTCGCTTTGCCAGTTTACGCCACTCAGCGTTCAATTCTGAAAAAGACGCGCTCGCCGCTCTAAAACGCGCCACAGTCACGCACCAAAACGTTCCTATCAAAAACGGGTGTTGCGCTTGTTGAATATGCCGGATCCGGCGGCGAACTCTGTTGCGCACTACCGCGCCCCCGACTTTACGAGAGGTCACCACCCCGAAACGAGGCTCCAGCGAACCCGCGTACTCCGGATCTATCGGCCGCCAAACTCCCAAAACCAGCCAACGTCCACTGAAAGAAGTCCCCTGCTCACGCACCCTACGAAAGTCGCCAGAACGCTTCAACCTCGCAGGTTTTAAGGGAGCGCATTCCATGAGCCGAGGCGGCAATAACTAAACCAACGAAATCCAGTAGAGAGAAGCCAGTAAGCCTGAACCTTTGCGACAAAGAGCACGGCAGACTAAAATTGCCCACTCACCGCGCCGCACTCAATCCAATCGGAGCGGCGGTCTGCGAGTGGACCGCCCGCAGCGAGGTTGCGAAGCAGACTACCTTTGCGGACTAAGCCACCTTGTGAGCTGCAGCACGGACCAATTTGGTCGCAGCGCGGAGGCTCGCCCGACGCTGTTTGCGCAACGCGAGCGCCTTGGCTGCGTTGTTGTTCTGGTCCATCTGACGCTCAAAGTGAATTTCGACGCCCTTGGGGAGCAACCGCTTGCGGCCCTGTTGACGGCGACGGGACAAAATCGCGCGGCCGTTCTTGGTTTTCATACGGGTACGAAAACCGAATTGTTGTTTACGGGTGCGCTTGGACGGCTGGTAAGTACGTTTCATAACTCAAACTCTTCAGGGTGGACGTAAAAAGGGAGGGGGATCTTAGATGAGGTGCCCTTGATGTCAATCCTCAGGACACACTAACTCACCATTTTTAAAGATTAGCCACTCAATCACCGCCTCTAGACGTGGGCTAACTCACATCTCAACTCCTCATAAAATTCTTTAAAGCACTATCGCTCATAAGGAAATCTAGTTGCTACCACACTTTCCCAAAGCCCAACTCCTCTGCTAAGCTAATGTTTATACTTTCCAACGAAACAATGGTGACTTGATTGTGTGAGTCTGCGAAAAGTCCCAATTACCCAATTGTTTCGTCTGCCATGCCTTCCTTTCTCCCCGCCGACATTCCCACCTGGGTTCCGGCGTGCGCAGGATTCTACTTACTGGCAAGTATCTGGTTAGGCTGGCGCAGAGGCTTGGTGCGAGAAGCCGCTTCCCTTCTGGGAATTCTCCTTGGCGCATACCTTGGTTTCTGGGCTGGCCCCATCCTGGCACCCGCAATCCCGGCGTTTGGGTTTCCAGCGTTTCTCAAGCCCGTGCTCGGTGGAGTTGTTTTGGGAATGTTCGCTTGGGGCGGCGTCATGATTTTCTCCTCCATTATTTTCCGCAAAACAGAGGAGCAGAGTTT
>Ga0114967_10003814_pt1 | contig 12286 bp, 9 predicted proteins | sample M_130628_MF_Meta_FD_92639 | JGI IMG/M metagenome (GOLD analysis project Ga0114967, IMG submission 92639) | Freshwater microbial communities from Lake Montjoie, Canada to study carbon cycling - M_130628_MF_MetaG | ecosystem: Environmental > Aquatic > Freshwater > Lake | place: Lake Montjoie... | reverse complement strand
TGCAAATATCGTTTGGAAGCGGGCGTCACGCGTCAGCTCATCCTCTCTGGTGGGAGTTGTTTCGATGATCCGACGGATGATTGCATCACTCGTCACGCCCTCGCTCTCCGCCGCGAAGCCGACCACGATGCGGTGCCGAAGCGCCGGTGCAGCGAGCGTTTGGATGTCCTCCACCGTCACATGGCTGCGCCCCTGCAGCAGGGCCCGCGCCTTGGCACCGATAATGAGGAACTGCACGGCCCGCGGCCCCGCCCCCCAGGAGAGTTGATCGGAGACAAAATCGGGCACCCCCTTCTGGCCAGTGCGGGTCTGGCGCACCAGCGTCAGGGCATAGCGCACAAGATGGTCGCTGACAGGCACCTCCCGCACGCTGGCCTGCAGGTTGACGATATCGGCCGCGGAGAGCACCGGGCGCGCCTCCTCGGCAGGCAGGCCGGTGGTGCGCCGGGCGATTTCAAACTCCTCGTCGAACGTCGGATAGTCGACAAACACTTTGAACATGAAGCGGTCCTGCTGCGCCTCCGGCAGCGGGTAGGTGCCCTCCTGCTCGATCGGATTCTGCGTGGCGAGCACAAAGAAGGGATCGGTCAGCCCGTGCCGCACGCGGCCGACGCTCACCTGCCGCTCCTGCATGGCCTCCAGCAGCGCCGCCTGCGTCTTGGGGGGCGTGCGGTTGATCTCGTCGGCGAGCACCACATTGGCAAACAGCGGCCCCTCCAGAAAGCGCACCTGCCGCGAGCCGGTGGCTCGATCCTCCTCCAGCACATCGGTGCCGATGATGTCGGCCGGCATGAGGTCGGGGGTGAACTGGATGCGGCTAAAGGAGAGATCCAGGCTGCGGGCGAGCGTGCTGATCAGGAGCGTCTTGGCCAGCCCCGGTACCCCCTCCAGCAGGCAGTGGCCGCGGCTGAACAGGCAGATGAGCAGTTCCTCCACCACCTGATGCTGGCCGACAATGACCCGCGAGAGTTGTTCGAGAATCCGGTTGTGGGCCTCGTGGAGACGTTCCACTGCCGAGCCAGCGAGTATCGGTGAGGTCATAAAAGCTCCGGGTGGGGCGGATGGACGACGGCGGCGGACAGGTTTGCCGCTCAGCGTTGATAAATCGGCAGCGTGCCCTTGTCCAACTGCAAAATTGTGAGGTTTGAGGCAGTCGTGTACACCGGGCCGATGTATCCCTGCGGCCAAAACAGCCCCTCGCGATCCTCTTGGGCCTCGCTGATGAGCCGTTTGTCGATCTGGTCGCGGTAGCCCGACCACTTCCTGCCCCCCTCCCGGTACATCACCTGGGCGTAGTAGAAGTGGGCGTAATGCCAGTGGCCGAAGCCGTTATTGGAGATGTTGCCGAGGTGCTTTTCGGCATAGTCGAGCATCCGCGGCACATGCGTGTCATCATATTCGCCCGCATTAAATAAGCAGGCGATCGCAGCGGCAGAAATGGCCGGCCGCCCTCCCCCACCCTTGGAGCTGTATTGCACGCCGCCGTCGGGCATCGTGCACTTGTGGATGTAGGCGATGGCCTTGTCGATGATCTCGCGCGGCACCGGGATGCCGGCATTGCGGCACCCGCGCAGCCCCTGCACCTGCGTGATCGTGGTCGAACCCTCGTCGAAATTGTTGCCATCCTTGGCGCTGACGTAGCCCCAGCCGCCATCGGCCGTCTGAGCCCGCCCGGAAAACTCCACCGCCTTCACCAGCACCCGCAGCAGTTCCTCGCGGCGCCGTTCATCCTCCTCTTCGCCGATCACCTGCGAGAGGAAGAGCATGGAAAAGCCGTGGCCGTAGGTGTAGCGATCGTCTCCCTTGGGATCCCCGATGAGCCCGTTGGCACGCGACCGGCTGACGAGATAATCGACCGCTTGGCGGATCGGCTCGGCGTAGCGGCCCTGGGTGGTGGTCGAGCCTTCCATGAGCATCGCCGTGCCGGCCAGCGCCGTCATCGCCGTGGGATAGCGTCCCTCATTGGCGGCCCAACTTCCCCGCCGCGACTGTTTCTGCACCAGCCAATCGAGCCCCCGCGTCACCACCCGCTCGAGCTTTTCTTCGGCCACTTCGGCCACGGCCTGCCCCGCCCCCCAGCAGCAGGCCAATCCAAGCGCCATCAGCCACACCCCCACCTGCCGTATGGCAGCCGGGCAACCGAACGCAGCTTGGGCTGGCGCGGGGAATGTCATAGGCATGAAAAACCGCCTCTGGGAGCCGATGGGGATAAGACTAAAACGGCAGCGAAAACTGCAGCGTTTTTTCCAACCAGTATTCCAATTCAGACAGGATATCCCGTGTGACCGGCAGCCGACCGGCAGCTTGAAACGGCGGGCTCGGCGCCATGGGCCGCCCCGTAAACTCCAGCACGATATCAGACACCTCGCTGCCGCCGCGCCGCAGTGTGATCGTATGCGCCTTGGGATCACCTGTCATGTCGCAGCCGAAGAGCATGTGCGGTTGGGCATTGATCTTGTCGTCGAGGCAGACGGCATGTCCGGTCCGTTTATCCAGCGCCAGCACGCTCAAGCGGGGCCGATCCCCGCCCCGCGCGGGCTGGATCTGGCGGGCAAAGAGCAGCACCGGCAGTTCTGCCGCCTGCGGGGCGTGGAGGCAGTGGCGCAGCAGCGTGGCCGGCACGGGCCAGAGCAGGTCGCCCGAGTCGCGTCCCACCGCCCAGAGCGAACCGCTGACCGGCTGGTTGTCGCGCGACGATGCCTGTTGCGGCAGCGTGGTGATCATGCCGACTTTCTCCAGCATTTTCCGCTCCTCCGGGGTCTCCAGCCGACCCACAAAAACCAGAAACCGGTCCTGCCAGGGAATCACCCGCAGTTGCTCGAGCCCCTTGGGCATCTCCGGCAGCACCACCTGAAACCGCACAGCCTGCGCCTCCAGATCGATCACCGTAAACGCCCCCGTGGGATCGACAACCGCGAGATGGCCGGGGCCGGCGGCCGCCACGCGTGCGAGTGGGTTGTAGGTTCCCAGCGGTGTTTTTGTGAGCGTGACCGGATCGAACAGTTCCAACTGCACGTTCTGCGGTGCGGAGTCACCAGACCCTGCGGGCGTTGCCACCGGCGGCACAATCGCCACCATGCGCCGGCCGCTGGTGAGCACCCGCAGCTCGCGGCGGGGCACATCGCAGGTGCGCACCAGCCGCCCATCGGCCATCGACACCACCACGGCCCCGCGGCCATCGGCCGGACAGACACACACATACTCGTCATCGGCGATCACCTCGCCCGCGGCCGGCAGCCGCTGCCGTTCCCACCGCATCTCGCCGCTCACCGGATCGTGCAATTCGAGGGAAGAATGGACCAGCACCGGCACGCCTGTAGCCCGCAGCTGCCCCCCCTGCACCGCCATGATCGGCACCATCTCCTCCGCCCCTCCCTGCATCCCGATCCGCATGCCCAGCGGCATATTTCCGATCCGCCCGGCGCGGCCGGCGGCAAAGCGTCCCATTCCAGCCGCCGGCATTTCCATGGCCCCGCCAGCAGCGTCGGAGAGCATCCACAGCCGCCGATTGCGTCCGCCGGCCTGACCGGTCAGCTCGAAGGCGGCCAGCAGCGGGCCCGATCGCACCACCACCACGCGTCCCACCGCCGAGGCCTCGGTCGCCATCGGCTGAAACATCGGCACCAATCCTTCCTGTCGCCCTCCCCCTTCAAATCCGAACGGATCGCCGATGCGCCGGCCGTAGCCATCGGTGGCCACCAACCCCGGCTGCTGCATGTCGTAGGCCAAGCGCAGGCCCGGAAAGAAGGATGTGCCGTGATCATCCACGGCGATCGACATCATCCGCGCCTGCCGCACCGCCTCTTCCGAAGCCCGCACGTCACCACTGCGCTTTTCCAGCACCTGACCAAACGGCCACGCCGCGGCCGATTCGCGCCACGCCGCCGGGTCAGCCGACGTCGCCTGGCGCTCGGCCGCCGCCAGCTGGGCAAACTCGCGGCGCAGCTCCAGATCGCGGGCCGCATCGCTGCCCGGCTCGGTCGCCGCCAGCAGCGCAGCGGAGGCCTCGATCAGCCCTTGCCGCGCCGCCCCTGCCGCCGGATGCCAGGCAAATCGCTGCAGAAAGGCGTCCCACCGCCGCACCTGCGCCGCCCGGTCGGGGAGCGCTTGAGTCGCCGCGAGCGACTGCTCCACCGCACGGTCGATTTCCGCGCGTAGCCCTGCCGGAGCAGCGGTCCACAGCTTCAGCAACCGGCCCTGCATCCAGCGGTCTTCCGTCACGGCAACCAGCGGATCGGAGGGATCTTCCCAGAGGGGGGCCGGGGCCTGCGCCACAGCGGCAGGCATCTGGTCGAGTTGGTCGAGTTGGTGGCGGCAGATCTCCCATGCTTGAGAGAAGGCGCCGGCTTGCATGGAGCCATCCACGGCCACGCGCAGCATCGCCTTGCGCGAGGAATCGACCCCCTCAGACCAGATCAGCGGGCCAGCCGGTTGGGACGTGAAAAAAAACTCCCGCCACATGGGTGCCGCGGCGGCGAAATCCTGCTGCATCCCGCAGAGCATCGCCTGAGCCATCACATCAGCCGACACGCTCGCAGGATCGGCGGCATGCGCCGCCCGGATATGCGCCAGGCCATTGGCCACGTCCCCCCGATCGAGTTCGACATGCCCCAGCCAGAAGAGGCCCCAGGCATCGGGCGCCGGGCGCTGTGCTGTTTCGATGCGTTCCTTGAGGCTCACCGTCTGGTGAAACACATCCAGCGACTCCACTCCCTGCGACACCACCTCCCCCCGATAGGCCAGCAGATTGCCCGCCACGGCGCCTCCCCGGGCAGCCGACCGCCCGGCGACAAGGCCACTGCGCAAATCGACTTCGATCACCTCGGGGGTATCCAGCGGCAGGAACAACCTCTCGGCGGAGACAATGCCACGTCCGCTTGGCCTGGCACCCTCCAGATCGAGCGGTCGGTCCCATTGGTTGCGGCCGTTCTCGAGGCTGAGGCTCTCGACACTCGAGCGTCCCACCACCACCACACTCCCCTCCCGCACTCCGGCGACATAGAGCGATTCTTTGCGCGGAATCTTCCAGACCACGGCCCCAGTCCGCAGATCGAGGCAGTGCAGTTCATCCGATTCGCGCGGCGTGAGGATGGCCCGGCCACCGGCGAGGATCACGGCGGAGTCCCGCCAACCGCTGGCCGGCTGGGCAGCCCCGCCGAGCAACTGGCCATTGATAATGATCCTCCCCCCCATGCCTCCCCCGAGCATGTTGCCGCGCCGCACCAGCACGCCATTGGGAAGCAGCACGGCATCGCTCTCGCCCGGCTGGGGATAGTTGTAAGCCCACAGCAGCGTCCGGGTTGCCAGATCGACCGACACCACAGTTCCGGCGCCGGTGGGGCAGACGAGCACCCCGTCGGCAAACGAAGGGGAGAGTCCGGCCAAGCGGCGTCTCTGGCCATCGCGGTTGTCGATCGCGCGATCTTCGTCGAGTTCGGCCAGAGGCTGCGTCCAGAGGAGTGCCCCGGTGGCAGCGGTCAAGACATCCAGCCGCACCTCTCCCCGTTCCTCCACTAACACAAATAATTGATCGCCAATCGGCAGGGGCGCACCGAGAAACCAGCCGCCCCCCGTGACCGGCTCGGGAGCCCGCCCCCCCTCGGCCGGCTTCGCCGGTGTGTCGGTCGCGGGTGCAGGCAACCGCCAGCGGAGCATCCCTTTGTCGCTGATGTCGTAGGCGGAGAGCACGTTGCTCACGCGTCCCGCCACGGGCAGTCCCCGGATCATGTTGCGGCGGATGCCGTTGCCGCCGTTGGCCGGCGATCCGGACAATTCAGACGGGGCGCTTTCCACGGCAAACACGAGCCTCCCGTCGCTGGAGAGCACGCCGCTGGTAGCGTCGTCGAACACACCGCGCACCGCCCCCGCGCCGCTCGGTTCGCGCCCTTCCATATCGTCGCCATTCCCCTCCAGCGCATCGACAAACGATGCCGCCGCCCCTCCCGTCTGGAGCCAGACGCGTTTGCCGGTTTCAAAGTCGATCGCCAGCAGGCCCATGGGGGAGTGCACCAGAATCGATCCTCCCACCGCCAGCGGACTGCCAGCTGGCAGCAGCGGCATCTCCCGATCCGCAAACTGCTTCCGCCGTTTTTCCAGTAACCGCGCCTCCTCGGGGTGCCGGGTGAGCGGCACGCGGTAGCGGGGCACCAGGAGCGGGCGCGTCGCTGCGACCAAGGCGTTGCGGGCCGCATCGCCGCGCGGCAGCAGCCATTCCCCATTGCGCCGGCCTGCCGCGCCTACCGGCTCCCCGGCGATTCCTGCCAGCCAGGCGGCGGCCCCGCCGGGAGCATAGGAAAGGCCGACATCCTTGCCCCCCAGCCGCACCTGTCCGCCCCGGCCGGCCCGCAGCCGATCGAGCACTGCCAGCGCGGCCTCGCGTTCCCCCGCGCGCCACCACGCCACGGCTCGCATCACCGACAGCGTCGGTTCAAACGCCTCACCGCCGCCGAGTGTCTGCAAGCGATCGAGCCAGGCAGCAGCCTCCAGCGGTTGGTTTCCCTCCAACGACTCAAGCGCCGCCATCATCGTGGCCCGGCGGCCGGCGGGGGTGTGAAACCAGCGGCGGGCGACAGCCACCACGCCGGGCCTGTCAGCCCGCGCGATCGCCTGCTCCAGCTCCCGGTCGGCCCGGGCGCGAAACTGCAGCTCATAGGCCTCGCGGCCTGGAGGAGGAAGCGCCGCCAGCAGGCGGTTGGCATCGGTTTTGATACTGCGCCAGGTGCTGTTGCCCTGATCGGGCCGAAAGAAGAAGTCGCGGTCGCCCCCGAGAATTTCATCGAGCAACGTGGCGGCATCGCTCCACCGGCTATCGGCGATAAGCCGCCGCACCCGGTCGAGTTGCCGCTCTTTCAAGCGGTCTGTCGGGAGCGAAACTCCCCCCGACTCATCCGCCTCTTCGACCTCGGTTTCAGCGGGGGCGGCCTCGGGCTGGGGGGCTGGCAACTGCCCCCACGCCAGCCTTTCAGCTCCGCCGGCAAGCCCCCACGCCAGCAGGCAGACCAAGGGGATCCCGGCACGAAATCGCCCCACACCATGGAAAAACCGTGCCATTTCGATCCCCAAAACGTGCTTTTCCGGACCGCAGCCACCGCCCACCAGGAGGGCCCCTCAAACAGGTGTCGGGAGCGGTGAAATTGATCGTATCACATCTCCAGACAGCATCTTAGGACGGATCGGGTCTGGGCAGCAAGCAACCCGTGGAACAGGTTTGGGAGGGGGGGGAAACGGTCAGGATTTTCAGATTCCCCAATTTTTATAGGGAAAACCGAACTTTATCGGTTGCATTTTCCCTCCCAAAGCCTCTAATCAGCGACGCATTCGGCAAAAACTTGCCGAGCATCAAACGGCGGTGGTGAACCGCCGCACACAACACCTTGGGGGAGAAAAGTCGATGGCGAAGAAACCAGGTAGCAAGCCTCTCACGAAGACCGAGATCATGCGGAGCATCTCCGAGACGACCGGACTGCAGAAGAAGGACGTCGTAGCAGTGATGGAGGCCCTCACCGACGAGATCCAAAAGTCGCTCAAGGGCGCAGGCATCGGCGTCTTCTCGATCCCGGGCCTGGTCAAGATTGAGCGCCGCAAGGTTCCGGCCCGCCCCGCTCAGAAGGGCGTCAAGAATCCCTTCACCGGCGAACTGCAGGATCGTCCTGCCAAGCCAGCCAGCGTGAAGGTGCGTGTCCGGGCCCTGAAGAACCTCAAGGCGATGGTCACCGGCTGATTTCTCTCCGGCAGGCGACTCGAGCCAGAGGGCGTGAATCCTCTCTGGCTTTGAGTGACCAGTCAAAACGTTCGACATGGGCGGCGTCCTTCGGGACGCCGCCTTTTTTTTGCGCTGGCTGTCCGTGGAAAAAGTCATCCCTGACCTTTTTCCACTCGGTCAACCGCAGGAAACGCCCAGGGTTTCCTTGGTCGACCAGCGCCGCATCCGTCGGCGGACCAGTTGTTTCAAAGGTTTGCGAGTCCCGCCCTTGGAATCGGCAAGCCAGCCCTCAATCAGCAGTGGGTGCGGCGAGAAATTCCTGGAGGAGCGCCGGCCAGCCCGCCGCCTTTCCCGGGCGATCAGGGCGCATCCCGAAGCCATGCCCTCCGTTGGCCAGCACGATCAGCTGCGCGGCGCCGCCGCGATCGCGCCATGCCGTGCAATAGTCCCGGCAGCCCCCCACCCATTCGCTCCGGTCATTGGCGGCGATCAGGACAAACAACTTTCCCGTCGGGGTTGTGGGCGGCTGCACCGCCGGCCCGGCGCCGTCGGCAGCGGCTTCCTCCAGATACGCCGGATAAACCAGCGCCAAAAAATCGGGCTGCTCCTCCGCATCCACACTGGCCGTGATGCGCGCGGCCAGATGCCCCCCGGCGGAATAGCCCAGCAGGGCGAACCGACCGCCATGGAGGGCCAGGTCCGCGGCGCTCGCCCTGATCAGCCGCCATGCGGCCAAGCCGTCGGCGAGCGCCCGATCGCGGGTGCCTGGGCCGGCAGCGATCGTGTATTCCAGAATCGCGGCATCGTAGCCCTGCTCGTTGAGAAACGCTGCCGTGGCCAACCCCTCGTGGTCGATGGCCAGCCTCTGGTAGCCCCCTCCGGGCAAGACCAAAACCGTGCCGTGGGAAACAGCAGCTGCCGTGCGTTTCAGCTGCAGCAGCGGTTGCTCCACCTGCTCGATCCGTTCGCTTTTTCCTGGTGGATTGCTGCTGGCCAGCGGCGTGCCGTCGAGCGCCACGCAAGCCGGGGCCTCCACGGCAGCGGCCGGGCCCGGCCACCAGAAGGAATTCCACAGCGCCACGGCCAGACTGATTCTGCGCAAAAACGTCATCGCAAACGCCTCCAAGCCAGATCGATCCCCGGAAAACCTGTTCCGGAAGCTATCTTAAACGCTCTGTGGAAAACGTCCTCCCTGCCCCGCCCGGAGACCGGCATGCGCGCGTTTCAATGCAGTTGCGGGCAGCCGCTGTTCTTTAGCAACATGCGCTGCCTCGCCTGCGGCCTCGATGTGGCCTACGATCCGCAGCGGCGCAGCCTCGGCAGCATTGCGTCCAGCGGCGATGGGCTGTGGTCGTTTACAGCTGATCCTCCAGCCCCGCAGGCTCCGCCGCCGCAGTTTCGGCTCTGCGCCCATCGGGCTGCCGCAGCGGCCTGCAACTGGCTGGTCCCTGCCGGCGAACCGGGAGGCCTCTGTCTCTCCTGCAGCCTGACGCGCACCATCCCCCCCCTCGATCGTCCGCGGAATGAGGAGCGGCTGAGAATTCTGGAGGGGGCCAAGCGGCGCGTGCTCTATGGGGTGCAGAGCCTTGAGCTGCCGCTAGTGCCCAAGTCGCGCGTGCCTGCCACCGGGATGGCCTTTGATTTTCTGGAGTCGCTGCCGGGGGAAAAGCCGGTGCTGACAGGCCATATCGCAGGTGTCATCACGCTTAACATCGCCGAAGCGGACGACGACTACCGGGAAAAAAACCGGGATCTCCTCGACGAACCCTACCGCACCGTGATCGGCCACCTGCGTCACGAACTGGGGCACTACTACTGGGATCAATGCGTCGCCCACACTCCCTGGCTGGAGCCGTTTCGCGATCTCTTCGGCGACGAGCGTGCCGACTACGCCGCGGCACTGGCCCAGCATTATTCCGCGGGACCGCCGGCCGATTGGCAGAGCCGGTTCATGAGCCGCTATGCGGCCTCCCATCCCTGGGAGGATTGGGCGGAAACCTGGGCCCACTATCTCCACATCCGCTCCACGCTGGAAACCGTCGCCAACTACCGGCTCGACGTCTCCCAAACGCCCCTCAAGATGACTCCGTTTGGCCCCGACGTGCTCTATCGTCTCTCGTCTCCGGAAGCCGACGCTGCCTTTCTGGGCTGGATCAATGAAGTCGTGGTGCTCGCGGCGGTTCTCAATGAAACCGCGCGGAGCATGGGGCAACCCGACATCTATCCCTTTGTGCTCAACGGGCCGACTGTCACCAAGCTCCACTTCGTCCACCGAGTTATCCGCGGCGACGCCCCGCCCCCGGCGGGCGCTACCCAGGGCGACGGCCCCCGCTGATCCACCGTGGATGAGGGGGTTTGGTGCCCTCGCCGAGCTTCGCTCCGAAACCGCTCGCTTCGAGCAACTTTGGACACCTGGATCGCTGCCATAGCCCGCCATGAGGGACTGCCGGTCATCTCCCGCGACGCCCGCGACGCCCACTTCGATACGGATCATCCACTCCGCTGGACGCAGGCCGCCGTCTGATCCAGCATGCGCGAAACGCCGCCATCTGATCGGGCGAAAGTTGTTGGATCGCGGCTTCAGTTTCTTCGACCGTACTCATGGACGCCAGAATACCTCCCTTCGCCATCGCCGCCAACGGTTCTTGTCTGGGCGAACGACTGCATTGAGTTGCTCGCAGCCGACCAGCCCGTCTACACAGCTGGACGCTATCGCGAGTCGGCTCCAATGCTTGGTGAGCCGCCTTATGGGTAGCCAGGGAGGGCAAGCAGCATTACAACGCGACTTTCCAACAGACCCAATAGCTCTTCCGGAAGATCGCCAAGCTTACGGATGAGCTTTACGGTTGGATACGTTCCGATTCCCTGCACATCAAACGCGCCATTCTTCAGCCACCCAACACTCGTCGGAATCTCAAACCGTGTTCCTCGTACGCTTGTTGTATGAGGAATAACCGTTGTCAATGCACGTTCATCGTCGAGGACCGGACCGCTGATAACGAAAGCCGGTCGCACCTTCGCGGCATACCCCATATCTACGAGCCAGACCTCACCCCTTTTGGGCTTCGCCATGACCGGCCTCCTCGGCGTCATACATGGCGAAGACTGACTCACCGGCCGCCGTAAGTTCCTCATCCGAGAGTGGGCCGGCGTTTGCCTCGGAGATTCGAGCCAACTCGAGAAGAACTGCGTGCTGGTCGCTACGCGACAAGGCGGAAAACGTCTGGATCAGTTCGACGGCAGCATCGCACATGGGTTGGTCCTCACGACGTCGATTATACAGAACACAGTGAAGGCACGCACACGGACTCAGCTTTCACACGGCAAACGCCAAAGATCAAAGGCTCGCGGCCCACGAGTCAGCAATCACCTGCGACGATACCCGCGAGTCCTTTGCATCGTGTGGTTCGGCAGTTTTCGCATGATTCAACGGGGCTCAATCTGAAGTGATATTTGTGGGGAGTCCGATAAGTCGACTCGCGCAGTCTCGGCAGCGAAAAGCGGATTCCGACATGAAATGCGACACGCATATTCCTGCTCACGAGAAGGCCATTTGGCTCGCTCGTGAGTCAAAAGCGGCCATGCGAGCGCGAGTTTCGGGTTGTTGATCGACCAGTCCGGGTCGAACAGCGATGCTTCGACTACCGGGTTCGCCGACTCTACGGAGCCGCCGTAGTCCATGAGGCCCATTTCCCAATGATCCTTGAACTGCCCAATAAAGTCGTCGCGGCTAATAGCCACTCGACCGAATGAATCGGTCTTCGGAAATCGAATGAAGAAAGGGTTCTTTCGCCCGGCTATCACCTTCAACTCCACGATGATTCCCGACAGGTCGTCCACGCTCTGCGACTGCAACTGGACGGTGATCTTCTCGGGCACGTTCATTACGACTAGCTCACAGCCTGTTGCCGAACGGCTCCGATCAATGGCTCGCGACCGCAGGATTATCCACACCACAGGGCTTCATCGCGAGTCCATTGCATCGGTTGGTTCAGCCGATACCACATCAAGGCCTGAGGCAAAATAAGCAACTACGCAAGGCACGGCGATATTCACGGCAAACCATGCGTCAAGCGGATTTAGGGGATCGAAGAAGGCAGACCTAACCCCAGAGCCAGCACGAGTAACCGGGTTGGCGGCCCGCGCGAAATGAAATGCAACAAGCCACGCGAGATGACCAAAGAATGAAAGCACCTGCATGGTCATCGCGGAGACAAACAAGAACTTGCCTCGCCATGCGTAAGACAGCCAGTTCAACCAAACGAAATAGCCTGTTGTGGCCGCAAAGCATGCTGTGATTGAGAAAAGGGCATCCCATAGCCCCCAGCCGTTGCGATCGACAAGCAAGCAGAAGGGAAAGACGGCGCCTATCCAAGCAAACAATGCGAAATAGCATCCGCAGATAAACAGCGTGCCATACAACACTCGAAGCACTGTAGTGAATCGCGGTAAAGGCATGGGCGTCACGATCGCTGAACGGGGTAGCTGATCAGCGGCGGACCATCGGCTCAGCCTAACCGCAGGATTCTATCCGCCGTCTGATCCAGCGACTGGTTCGGCGCGCTTCGCCCAGAGGGAGAGCGA
>Ga0114967_10003811_pt1 | contig 12289 bp, 12 predicted proteins | sample M_130628_MF_Meta_FD_92639 | JGI IMG/M metagenome (GOLD analysis project Ga0114967, IMG submission 92639) | Freshwater microbial communities from Lake Montjoie, Canada to study carbon cycling - M_130628_MF_MetaG | ecosystem: Environmental > Aquatic > Freshwater > Lake | place: Lake Montjoie... | reverse complement strand
TTGGCAGCAGCTTATATCGGTAAAGGCCGAAATATTAATGCGCCAGTTAACACCATTGACCGTGTTCAGTCACTTCAGGCCATCCTTACGCATTATGATTTTAGCTGGACTGAAATTCTAACCAAACCCTTTGGCTTTGGCATCTATGAAAAAGTGCCTGGCTATATTTGTAGTCGCTTACCTGATTTTGCTGAATGGTTTACCGGCAATAGTCATAATTGTGATCCCCTTATGCTGCAGGCTTTTTATACACGAGCCTTATTTCAATTTGGCATTTACGTTACCCTACTTATCCCCGTGTTATTTTTTCTTTTAATTAAAAAAGAAACTGGTTGGCGATTAGCGATTCTTATTCTTACGCCGATAACCTGTGTTGCAACTTCTGTTGGGGGTTTTTCTAATGGCTTAGCTTTTTGGGGTTTACTGCTCTCGGTCTTTGCTTATTTGCAATACACCCATCGTCCACCAACCTTTGCTTAAGAAATCTATGCTCAGCATTATTACGATCAATAAAAATAATCGGGTAGGCTTAGCAAAAACCATTGCTTCGCTGAAAACGCTAGCAAGTCGTGATTATCAGTGGGTATGTATTGATGGCGGCTCAAGTGATGGAGCAGATGCGCTGGCAAGGGGGTTTATGGCTACGGGTGATGTTTTCATTTCCGAGCCTGATACCGGAATCTATAACGCAATGAATAAAGGCATTTTGCACGCAAGTGGGGAAGATCTCCTATTTTTAAATAGCGGCGATGTTTTTTCATCTAGTCTTAAATCCATCGCCTCTTTGTCTTTAGATCCAAAAATGGATCTGCACTTATTTGGTTTTAGGGTCCGCGGCAAAACGCGCCTACCTAGGCCACAAGCCTGGCGATTTTGGTCGATGCCCACCTCTCACCAGGCGATTATTTATAAAAAAATCCTTTTACTTGCACAGCGATTTGATGAAAATTACCGTTTAGCAGCTGACTTTGAGCATTACTTGCGCATTAGTCGCCTTGGTAGCACGAGCGGTCAAGTATTGCGGATAAGGCGCGATCAGACGATCTTGATTGAAAATGAACCATATGGTACCGACGCGCAATTACCCCGGGTCTTAGCGGAATACCGGATGGCGTTAATTCAAAATGGCTATCCTAAAATGTGGGCCCATGCGGTTTTTTGTCTTAAATCAGTCTATTTGCAGTGGGCTTTAAAAAGGTGAGTTATTAGTATGTCCATTACCGCTTTAATTTTGACCTATAACGAAGAGCTACATTTAAAGCGCTGTTTAGAGAGCGTGCAGGCTTTAACGCCGAACATGGTGGTGGTAGATTCGTATTCAAGCGATAAGACCTGCGAAATTGCCCGTGAGGCTGGTGCGACGCTTTTACAAAACGCCTGGGAAAATAACCACTCTACGCAAGTAAACTGGGCTTTAGCGCAACTACCCAAAGATACCCCGTGGGTGATGCGCATAGACGCCGATGAAATTCTCACTCCTGAACTCATCGCGCAAATTCAGGCTATTTTGCCCACACTTGGCGAAGATGTGAATGGCATTACGTGCTACCGAAAAATGGTATTTCAGGACAAGTTGATACGCTTTGGCGGTGTTGGTACCAATGTCGTACTGCGTTTATTTCGCTATGGACATGGGCAGTCTGAAAGCCGTTGGATGGATGAGCATATTAGCGTGCGTGGCCCAATAGTGCATCTGAATGGCGCCATCATTGATCATAACTTGCAATCCTTAGCTTGGTGGAAAGAAAAACATCGCAACTATGCCAAACGCGAGGCAATTGATTTACTCAATTTAGAATTGCAATTTAATCCGACAACTATTGGGGAGCATCATCTTGCCATGCAAACCCAAATTGGTTTTAAGCGGCGCATTAAGGAGTCGGTTTATGCCAAATTACCCGGTGGGGCAAGGGCCATGGCATATTTTTTTCTACGCTACTTTATCCTTGCGGGTTTTTTAGATGGTCGCGTAGGAGCGCAGTTTCATTATTTGCAGGCCTATTGGTATCGCAATTTAGCTGATCAGTATGTCGCCTTAGTTAAGCGCCAAATGAAAACCCAAAAGCTCAGTGCACAAAAAGCCATTGAGCATGTACTGGATACGCAAGTATGAAGGTATCAATTATTACGGTTGCGTTTAATAGTGCGCGCACGATTGAAAAAACCATCCTATCGGTATTAAGCCAAAGCTACCCAGATATTGAATATATTGTGATTGATGGTGGCTCAACAGATGGGACGTTAGAAATTATTAAGCGGTATGAAAACTGTATAGCCGTATGGATTTCTGAGCCCGATACTGGGATGTATGACGCCATGAATAAAGGTATTACTCAGGCAAGCGGGGATGTGATCGGGATTCTTAATTCTGATGATGTGTATATGAGCGATCAGTCAGTCAGCGAGCTCATGGGACTTATGCAAAAAGAACAAGTTGATGTGGTATTTGCCGACCTGATTTTGGTTGATCCGATCAAAACGGATCAACTAGTACGCTATTACGACTCTAGCTACTTTAAGCCTAGCCGCTTTCGCTGGGGCTGGATGCCCGCTCACCCAACCGTTTTTGTGAAAAAAACGCTGTATGCACTAGTTGGTCCATTTGCTACTGATTATCAAATTGCTGCCGATTATGAAATGCTCATTCGTATTTTATTTACACAAAAAGCCAGTTACGCTTACTTACCCAAACCCATAGTACGAATGCGCGCCGGCGGGGCTAGCACAGCGAATTGGCAGCGCAATTGGGTTTTAAACCAAGAGATAGTGAAAGCCTGTAAAGACAATGGCATCTATACCAATTTAGTGATGTTGCTATTAAAAATCCCAGCAAAATTATGGGGAGCGCGCTTTACCCGCAAATCGCGCCAAGCCTTTCTCAGGAATTAGTCTTCTTAGCGCACCTGCTTTTGATAGGCCAAATAGGCTTTGGCTAAATACTGCAAGGGCGCTAGTAACATCTTACTGAGTTGCATGGCTGGACCCGTTAATTGTTGCTGAAGGTGGGGATTACACTCATCAAACCCCGGAATTTGCGTAGCAGCCATTTTTTGCTCAACTAAGATGGTACGAATTTTCCATAGTAAAAAGTAATTACTTGCTTGCATTTGGGTTAATTTATTGAGCATCATGAGTTCAGCACTTAACATACGCAGGCGATCTTTTTGCATATTTTTTGCGTGTACTCGAATGGCAACTAAGGGCTTATCAACAAAATCAAAATGAAATTGCCTAGCAATGCGTAGCCACATATCCCAGTCTTCAGATGCGTGTAATTTCTCATCAAAGCCGCCAACTACATCTAATACCTCCCGCTTAACGAGAACACTGCTACCACTGCCAGAAATAAAATTTCCCCGTAGTAAAGCGCGGTACACATCACCCCTCACTTTAGGTGCTACCAGTCTAGTGTTGGTGCTTAAAGGCGCTGAACTCTCTGAAATGAGGCTATAGCCGGTATACACAACACCTAGTTTGGGGTCGACAGAAGACAAAAAGAGCTGCAGTTGGGCGTCTAATTTATGGGCTTGCCAAAGGTCATCAGCATCAAGAAAAGCAATATAGGGCGCGGTACTTTTACAAATACCGGTATTACGCGCAGCTGATAAGCCGAGGTTAGCTTGCTCTACGAGCACAATCTTCATTTGCGGGTGAGCTACAGAAAATTGCTGCACACACGCCGTAGTATGGTCAGTAGAGCCGTCGTTCACCACAATAATCTGCGCAAGGACGTCGCCTTGCTGAGCCACCGATTGCAAGGTTTCCGTGAGATACGCTGCTGCATTAAAGGCAGGGATGACAACGTCAATTTGCGCGCGCATATCTACCTAAACCGCTTTAAAAGGGCCACCAAATCAAAGGGTAACAAGGGCGCAAAGCGCCTCACCCAGGCTTTCAGAAAAGCATCTTTTAAGCGGCCTTGATTGCTTAGTACACATGCCGCAAGATCACCGCCATCATCTGGAAATTGTTGCAGCTTAATGTGGTAAATCGATTGCAATAAACGTAAACCAAATTGGTAATCAGAATAACTAAATGGACTTATGCTATTGGTCATAGCCTTAATCAGACGCTCAGTAGGTGCAGTTGGAGTTTCATTAGGTAGCAGCGTTTGTAAAGCGTCTAGTGACATGCCTTCAGCCCGTTTTTGCATAATTGCTAATTTCGTTCTCGAAATACTTGTGGGCATTTCACGGTAAAGGAGTAAAGCCTCACCTAAATTAGCAACACTTGCGTGTTTAGCAATGCGTAGCCACAAATCATAATCTTCTGGCGGAAACTTTTCGGGCTCTTCCGGGTATAAACCACTTACTTCCAAAATAGATTTACGCATCATCACTGAGCTATGCACAAAGCAATTTGAAAATAGCAACTGAATTTGTATCTGGCCATTACTAGTAGGGTGGCAAAGTGCGCGATTAGTTGGCGCATCCTCTAGCAAAATATCAGCCCAAGTACCTAGTAAAGCGCACTGGGGATGCTGCTCTAAAAAATGGACTTGTTTTTCAAGTCGCGTAGGAAGGGACAGATCATCAGAATCTTGGCGCGCCAAATAGGTTCCACGGGAAAGTTTAATGGCACGGTTTAGCGTTATGGGTAAACCTACGTTCGCTTGGTGCAGCGCGACCACTCGCTCATCTTGGATCGAATCCACAATCGTAGCTGTGCCATCGGTTGAGCCGTCATTAATCACAATCAATTCAAAATCGGTAAATGACTGGCTCAAAATACTGTCAATCGCTGCTTGCAGATAACGCTCCCCGTTATAAACCGGAAGTAAAACGCTGACCAGTGGACTTGACATAGACTATGAAGGTGAAAAGCTACAATAAGGCAAGAATATCGCAAACTCCTACGAAAAGGATGCATTTCCTCGCATGACCGATACTACCCCAAAACGTTCTGTGGGCATTGTGACAATTGCTACGGGTAAGTATTACCCAGAATTCATGCCAACGCTCGTTAGTAGCATTGAGCAGTTTTTTGATCTAGAACACCAGACTGTGACGGTATATTGCTTTACCGATCAGCCCGCTACTATTTCAGGCGTAGTGCATTTTCCCGTAACGCATCAGGCTTGGCCTTTTAGTACTTTACTGCGCTATCACTTAATTGAAGAGCAGTGGCAAGCCTTGTCCCAGCATGATTTTTTACTCTATATGGACGCGGATATGCAAGTGCTTCGTCCCATTCCCAAGACAATTTTTGAGCATGCCTTAATTGCCGTTAAACACCCGGGCTATCTAAATACCCAAGGCCCCTTTGAACTTGACCGCCAAGAAAGTACCTATGTAGCACCACCATTACGCAAAAACTATTTTCAGGGTTGTTTTTGGGGCGGTAAGCGTCACGTCTTTGAGCAATTAATTTTCTCGCTTAAGGCGCAAGTAGAAGCTGATTTACTCCTGGGTCAGATTCCCATTTGGCATGATGAGTCCTATTTAAATTCTTACTTAGCAATGCATCCCTGCTTTATCCTATCAGCCGAGTTTGCCTGGCCAGCAGTCACGCCACCCAAGGATCGCAATCCCTATATTTTGCATTTAGAAAAACCCCATCAAGAAATTCGGCAAATGCAAGGTCGTGGTACTTCAGGGGAGAAGGTCTTAGAAGGACTCAGTACAGCACAAGCGCTAGCCATGTATCAAGAACTCTATTTAATGTCGCATCAAAAATGCCAACGCTTAGAAGCGCGGCTCATGAATCATCACGGTATTTGGACGCGCATACGCGAGTGGTTAGCGTATTACAAAAATAAAAACTAAGCCAACCTATTTATTACAAACTCCTATGGCAATAGCGACCTCATCCCGCATTGGTTCATCCTCTCCAGTAGTCTCAGTTGTGATGGCAGTCAAGGATGGTGCAGATTTAGTGCCTGATGCAGTACAGTCAATTTTGGAACAAAGTTTTGCTGATTTTGAATTCATCATCATTGACGATGGCTCAAAAGATGACACCTTAGCTATTCTTAAGCGGTTTTCTGATCCGCGGATGCGGATTTATTCACAAGAAAATCAGGGCTTAGCGCGCGCCTTAAACCGCGGATTTAGCTTGTCGCAGGGCCAATATCTAGCGCGCCAAGATCACGATGATGTGTCTTATCCCACGCGACTGGCTAAACAACTGGAATTTTTAGAGCGTAATCCAGGCTATGGCTTACTAGGCACAGCAGCAGAAATTTGGAATTTGCAAGGCTCTACTGGTCGAGTCCATCAGCATCCTGTAAAGCCAGGTGTACTTGCGTTTGATTTACTATTTAATAATCCCTTTGTCCATACCTCATGGATGCTACCCAAAGCTGTAATTGATCAGGTGGGCAACTACACGACTGATCGCACGCGCGAGCCACCTGAAGACTATGAACTCGTCTCACGGATCGTGAGAGCCTATCCAGTAGCTAATTTGTCTGAGTGTCTAGTAGCGTACCGTGAAGTAGCTAATAGTTTATCGAGTGGCTTACGAGTACAAGCAGAAAAAAATAATGCCTTTGTAAAGTGTTTAGCGAGAATTTCTACAGAAAATCTAGCCTTTGTCTGTCAATTAGAATTTAATCATCCCGATGCTGTGAATTTTGGCGCTCTCGTGCACCGTGATTACAGCGCACTTGTAGGAGAGCCAAATATACAGGCGATTAGCGCGCGCGTGCGCTTTGCAGCAAAGGTCATTGCGAAGCAATATCAAGAGCCAGAAGTGCTCCAAGCACTTCCCAGCAAATTAGATTTATTGACAGCCAATTATTTTATGGGCTCTCCGAGTGTAGGTTGGCCCATGAAAACCCATTACCGCATTAAAAATAAATTGCGCAAACTATTTAGTACAAGTGCCTCCTAAATTATTATGACAACCGATCCCATGCACTTGAAGATCTTGCAGGTCAATACGCTTGATAAAGGCGGTGGCGCAGAGCAGGTGGTGGATAACCTCAGTAATCGATATCGTGATCTAGGCTATGAGACTCTATTGGCCGTTGGTGAGAAGCGCTCTAATAATCCTGCCGTTATTCCAATCCCTAAAAATGAAAAAGAAACTACTTGGGCACGTTTTTGTTTGGGCTTGCAAGGCTATTTATTGCCGCTTCAGGGTAAAATACGCGGGATTGCGCGAACGCGACAATGGCTTAGCGATTTAGCTATTGGTATCGACGCTCTACCACGCTGGTTAGGTATGGAAGAGTTTCATTTTCCCGCTTCAGCACAGTTACTTGATCTGACCCAATTTTCCCCTGATATTGTGCAAATGCACAATTTGCATGGCGGGTATTTTGATTTACGCGTACTAGAAGATTTATCTCGGCAAGTTCCAGTGCTACTGACCTTACATGATGCTTGGCTTTTAAGTGGTAATTGCGCGCATTCACTAGGCTGTGCGCGCTGGCAAACGGGTTGCGGCAATTGCCCCGATATTCATATTTACCCAGGTTTACCCCGTGACTCCACAGCATTAAATTGGCAGCGCAAAAAAAGGATCTATGCACATAGTCACCTGTATGTTGCCACCCCTTCACAGTGGCTCATGAATCAAGTGAAAGACTCAATTTTGGCCCCAGCTATAAAGGAGGCGCGCGTCATTCCCAATGGGGTAGATACGCAGATTTTCTTCCCCTGCGACCAAGCCGAGGTGCGGCTGAAATTAGGTCTACCTAGAACCCAAGCTATTTTTCTTTTTGCTGCCAATGGCATTCGGCGTAATCCCTTTAAAGATTACGAAACCCTCTACCAGGCTATTACTTTACTTGCTAAGCGAACAAGCCAAGATATTTTGCTCCTTGCCCTAGGCGAAGAAGGGCCTGATGAGCAAATAGGTTCAGTACGCATTCGCTATCTTGGGAAAGTATCAGATCCCAAAGCAGTAGCAACGTATTACCAAGCGGCTGACTGGTATGTGCATGCCTCTAAAGCCGACACCTTTCCGAATAGTATATTAGAAGCGATGGCCTGTGCTACGCCAGTAATTGCCACAGCCGTTGGTGGTATACCTGAGCAAATTATCGATGGTCATACCGGCTATCTTGTGGCTGCTGGTGATAGCCAAGTATTTAGTGAAAAGATGGCATATGTTTTGGCTAATCCCAAAATACGAGGACAGTTGGGGGTGGCGAGTGTTTAACGGGTTACCGAACACTTTACGCTGGAGTTGCAAGCGCAACGCTACATCGATTGGTTTAGACAGATCAAACAAGTAAAACTAGAGTAATAAAAGTTAAGCCTATTTTTGATTCAAACGTAATCGTGATAAGTAAATTCTGGCCGATCTTTACGTATAAATACTAAATCCATTTGCCATAGGGTATTGTCAAACGGGCGCCATTCAAGATCAACAGCATCAATGCATCGAAATCCTAACAAATCTAGATACGTACACATTTGTGAAAACGTCAAACTGGTTTTTGTAAGATGCTGTACATAGCACTCGATGACGATAGCTACCGTTTCCTTTAGCGTAGTTGCAGCTCCAGTTAAAATTGGCACTTCAAACCCATGGGTGTCAAGTTTAAGAAGATAGGGTCCTGATAGTCCCCTTGTAGCAATTTGCTTATCGATCGTAGTTACTGGCAGTTCGATGTTGTTCTGAGCATAGGGCTCGTAGGAGGCCTGTCCGCCAAAGGGATTACCAGCATCAAAGAAAATATGACCTTCTGTATCGCCAGCAGCAGCTAGGCAATATTGGGAATTCTGATGTTCTTTTATAAACGCATCAAGCTTCGGTTTATGAACTGCTTGGGCCTCAATCAAGAGGTAGTTTGCTAAGGGAAAATATCCCATAGCCATCGCCGCCCAGTGCCCATCGCTAGCACCGATATCAACAATAGTATTAAGAGAGAGACTATGCTGTGCTAGAGATTGCATTGCACCGCGCATACTACCGCGTGAAATAGTATTAGTACTTGGTGCAAGACGTACTACAGCAAGACCAAAGAGCTTAAAAATACCTTGAATACATAAACGAAATTGGGATTTAATTTTTAAGAGTAAGCTCATTTTTTGCGTACTACGTACTTTCGCCTAAATACAAGCGTATTGCTTCATCAACGTCATGTGTATCTAAAATGAGTTTGCCTTTTTCAAGCACAATGGCGTGTTTGCAAAATTGCTTAATAGCGTCGATTCCGTGATTAACAAAAATCACAGTGGCGCCACTCTTACTAATGGATTCCATTTTAATGAGACATTTTTTTTGGAATTGCACGTCTCCCACGGCAAGGACTTCATCAAGAATGAGAATATCGGGCTCTAAGTGCGCCGCAACCGAAAAACCCAAGCGTGCTTGCATACCACTAGAATAGCGCTTAAAAGGGGTATCAATAAATTGTTCGATTTCAGAAAATGCGACAATTTCATCAAATTTGCGGGTAATTTCAGTACGGCCCATCCCCAGAAGAGCACCGTTTAGAAAAATATTTTCACGACCTGAAAGCTCACCATGAAAGCCCGTACCCATTTCTAGCAAACTAGATATGCGGCCATAAATCACAATTCGCCCTGAAGTGGGTTTGGTGATTTGGCTCATAATTTTTAAAAGAGTCGATTTGCCAGCGCCATTACGACCCAAAATACCCAGCTTATCGCCTTTAGGAATATCAAACGAAACGTCTTTTAGAGCCCAAAATTCTTCTGTTGTCACTTCATATGGATCTTTTTGCCCACGCTTGAAGTTCGGAATAAATCTACGGGTAATGAGGCGTCGATAGTGCTCTACTAACTCTTTTAGAGAGCCAGCTGCAGAGCCATGCTGAATGACATAGCGCTTAGAAATATTTTCAATGTGAATGGCAGTTGTCAAGATTAGATCGTATCCGCAAAATTATCTTCGGCTGCGCGAAAAACTTTAATACCTAAATAGAGCATCGCAATACTAATCACCACCGAATAAATTAGACCAGGCCAATAAGGCGCGATTACATTGGGCGTTAAGCTCCAGCGAAAGCCGTTGATAATTCCAGCGACGGGGTTAAGGGCATATAGCAGCTCCCATTTTTTTGGCACTAATTGATTGAGGTAGCCAACGGGTGAGAGATAGATACCCATTTGCAACACAAAGGGAATGAGTTGTTGAAAATCTCGAAACCGAGCATTGAGCGTTGCCGCCATTAATCCAAGTCCAATTGCCAGCATCGCAGCAGATAAAATAAAAATAGGAAAGCAAATAATTTCCAATTGAATCGGTATGCCATACCAGAGCATCATTGCTAGCAGCAGAATAAATCCGAGAGAAAAATCGACTAGACCAACAACTAAGGTGCTGATGGGGAAAATTAACCGGGGACAGTTGACTTTAGTGAACATGGTGGCATTAGCAATGATCGAGTTGCTAGTTTCGCCAAAGAGATTGGCAAATAAAAACCACGGCACAATGCCAGCAAAGACCACAAAGCCGTAGGGCAAGCCACTTGAATCGAGCTTAGCGATTGAGCCAAAAAGTAGACTAAAGATCAGCATGGTTAGAATTGGGCGAATTAAGACCCAGCTCATGCCAACTAAGGTCTGCTTGTAGCGCACCGTTAAATCGCGGCGCGTGACATAAAACAGCAAAGAACGACGCTGCCAAATAGCCTTCCAGTAATTCTTCGGGTTTGTTTTGGCTTCAAGAATCAACATGACTCAAATTATATCGGCATCACTCCTAGTTAGGCCCAATTTTTTCTAAAAATGCGTGCAAATTCAATGATTAAGCTCGGGTTGGTCTCCTTAAAGCAGGCTGCTGAAGTGGTAAAATAGGCGCTTACGAGAAAAGGCGACGCGATTTTTCAATGTCCATCCTAATTACTGGTGCAGCAGGGTTTATTGGCGCAAATTTAGTAGCCCGATGTCTTGTGCAGGGAAATAATGTGCTGGCGATTGATAATTTGAGTCGCGGCACTTTAGATAATTTACGTGCTTACCAAGCGGATGCGCGCTTTACCTTTGCCGAATTAGATTTAAACAATCTTTCCGCGTTAAAAAGTAGCATTGGGAGCTACCATGCTAAAGACCCGATCAATGTAGTGTGGCACTTAGCTGCTAATTCCGATATTCCGGCAGGTATTGCTGATGCCGGCGTGGATCTACGCGATACTTTTTTAACGACATTTAATACGCTTGAAGTGATGAAGCAATTGTCGATCCCAAGCTTAGCTTTTGCATCATCCTCAGCCGTCTACGGCGATTTTGGTAGTCAAGTGCTCACCGAAGATACGGGCCCACTTTTCCCCATATCCAATTACGGAGCTATGAAGCTCGCTTCTGAAGCGCTCATTAGCGCCGCAGTAGAAGATTTTTTACCACAGGCGTTTATTTTTCGCTTTCCTAATGTGATTGGCTTACCAGCAACGCACGGCGTGATTCTCGATTTCATTCATAAATTACAGAGTAATGCACAAACGCTAGCTGTCCTAGGTGATGGTACGCAACAAAAAAGTTATTTGCATGTTGATGAATTAATTGATGCGATGTTTTTTATAACTGAACATGCAAAGGACCCAATCAATTATTTTAATATTGGCGCTGATGACAGTGGTATTACCGTTAAAGAAATTGCGGAGTTAGTTGTCAAGCGCGTCTCTTCGAGCGCGCAAATTGACTACGGACAAGGCAATAAAGGCTGGGTTGGCGATGTACCCAAATTTACTTACTCAATTGAAAAATTACGCAGTTTAGGTTGGCAACCTAAATTACATTCGCACCAAGCCGTGCAAAAAGCCGTCGATCAGATTGCCACTGCCATATTGGGTGCGTAGTCGATGGTAAAGCAAGCCGTCATCCTTGCGGGAGGCAAAGGTACGCGTTTAGCAGCGCGTTTAAACGGCTTACCTAAACCGCTCATTGATGTTGCTGGTAAACCTTTGTTAGAGCGCCAAATCGAGTTACTAAAACGCGCTTGCATTGACGAGGTAGTATTACTCGTAAGTCACGAGGCGGAGGAGATTCGTCATTTTTGTGCAGCCCATCACAACTGGGGTTTAAAGCTCAGGCTGATTGATGATGGAGTACCTTTGGGTACCGCTGGGGCAACGCTTGCTGCGTGGGACTATTTAGCTGATGATTTTTTAGTGGTCTATGGTGACACCATGTTAGAGGTAGATCTTGCGCGCATGACGAAGTTTCACGCGTTGCACCCAGAAGTAGCAGCAACTTTATTTTTGCATCCCAACGACCATCCTCATGACTCGGATTTAGTCGAACTCAATTCTACTGGGCAGGTAATCGCCTTTCATCCTTATCCGCATTCCCCAGAAGTTTTTTTACCTAATTTAGTTAATGCCGGTTTATATGTAGTGCGTAAAAACGCACTAGCGAGTTGGCAAGCTACG
>Ga0114967_10003810_pt1 | contig 12290 bp, 10 predicted proteins | sample M_130628_MF_Meta_FD_92639 | JGI IMG/M metagenome (GOLD analysis project Ga0114967, IMG submission 92639) | Freshwater microbial communities from Lake Montjoie, Canada to study carbon cycling - M_130628_MF_MetaG | ecosystem: Environmental > Aquatic > Freshwater > Lake | place: Lake Montjoie... | reverse complement strand
CCCCTCGAACTCCTAGATGAAGTGGAACAGCAGATCGGACTCCGCCCTACTCCTGCCACATGGCCGGTCGGCCAACCTGGTGACTTTCGCGGCACGATTGATCGTCGCACAGGTTTGTTCACGAAGTACACCCGCACTGCACGTGGTGCGGCAGCAGCTCCAGAAGAAATCATTGATGCCGAACGTGCTGCTGCCGAAGAAGGTGACGCTTGGAAAGTTGCCCTTGAATCTTGTTCTCTGCTTGATGCCATTGGCGCCGATGTTGATGTCCCATCATTTCTCGCTGGTAAAAGTACGCCAGTCTTTGTAGGTTCCGCGTTGACCAACTTTGGTGTGCGAGCGTTGCTCGATGCCGTCACCGAACTCGCCCCTGCCCCGTTACCTCGCCTTGACTTAGCGGAAAAAGAGCGCCCGCTCGAGAGTTCATTCTCTGGTTTTGTCTTCAAGATTCAAGCCAATATGGATCCAAATCACCGCGACCGCTTAGCCTTCGCACGCGTCTGCTCGGGCCACTTTGAACGTGGCATGGATGTTGACTGCACGCGCTCTGGTCGCTCCGTCGGAACCAAGTACGTCACTACGGCTTTCGGTAATGATCGCGAGACAATTGAGGAAGCGTTCCCTGGTGACATCATCGGACTCGTTAACGCTGGCGATCTGCGTATTGGTGACACGATTTATGCAGGTAAAAAAGTGGAGTTCCCTGGCGTGCCTCGGTTCGCCCCGGAGGTTTTTGCCAGCGCACGACCTTTGGATCGCAGCAAAATTAAGCAGTTCCGTAAGGGCATTGAACAACTTGACCAAGAAGGCGTGGTGCAGGTTTTGCGGGACCTTGATTTTGGTGATACCGAACCCGTTTTGGCTGCTGTGGGTGTCCTCCAGTTTGAGGTTTTCGCGTACCGCTTGTCGGGTGAGTTTGGAGCCCCGACCGAAATCATTTCGTCTCCCTACCAAGCAATGCGCATCACCGACAAAGCAAGTGCCGATCGATTGAGGGCAATTGGTGGTATTCGAATTTTGTATCGCAGCGATAATGAGATGGTTGCTCTTTTTGAGAACAAGTATCGACTGCAGCGATTAGAAAAAGACGAGCCCGAACTCACGCTCAAACTTGTGTTTGACGGCCAACCCGACTCCTAAAACTCACGCTTGCTTGTGCTTCTGGTGCTGGTTAGTGCCATATATGGCACTAACCAGCACCAGAAGCACACTGGGCTTAGCGTCGGGGGCGACCACCATTGCCACGAGCGGTTCCGTTACGCGCGCCGGGACGACCACCTTGACGGCCGTCAGCACGTATGCCACCACGACCCGACGGCCGTGTCGAAACACTCGAAACTTCAATTCCAGTCCAGGTTGCAGTTACTCCCGCTTTGGACAACAACTGACGCACTTCACTCACCTGTGCAGGCGAAGCCACGGTCACCACGCGACCAGCAGCACCAGCGCGTGCCGTACGACCCGAGCGATGGGTGTAAGCCTTGTGCTCAATAGGTGGATCAGCATGAACCACGAGTGGCACATCATCAACGTGAATTCCGCGAGCAGCAATGTCCGTGGCAACAAGAGCCGAGGCTGCTCCACTAGAAAACGCTGCCAAGTTCCGCTCACGAGCTGCCTGCGACAAGTTTCCATGCATATCAACAGCATTAATTCCGAAGGTCTTCAGTTTGACTGCCAACTGCTTGGCGCGGTGCTTTGTGCGTGTGAAAATGACGACACGCTCACTGCGCGCCAACTCGGCAACGGCTTCCAAGCGATTCGCATCATCAACGACCAGAACACTGTGATCTAGAAGTACGGGTGCTTCAATTTCAGCAGCGTGCGAAACGGGGTTATTCAAGTAACGCGAAACGATGGCGTCAACTCCCCCAGCCAATGTGGCGGAGAACAACATCCGTTGTCCGACTTTTGGTGTGGCATCAAGAATCCGCTTAACCATTGGCAAGAAACCTTGATCTGCCATATGGTCCGCTTCGTCAATAATTGTGATTTCAATACGATCAAGCTTTGCGTCACCTTCACCCATGTGATCGACTAAGCGACCTGGGCAAGCCACAACAATTTCTGCACCAGCACGTAGACCATCTCGCTGAGGTCCGTGGCCCACGCCACCGAAAACGGTGATCACGCGTAGTCCGCAGGCTGTCGCCAAAGGATCAATGACTGCTGCGACCTGACTTGCGAGTTCACGTGTCGGAACAAGAATCAAAGCGCGGGGTCGATTGGCCTGACGAGCAACCTTGGTAGTTGCCAAACGGGCAATCAAGGGCAAGGCGAAGGCCAGAGTTTTTCCTGATCCTGTGCGGCCTTGACCCAAGACATCGCGACCGGCCAACGAATCTGGCAATGTGACGCTTTGAATCGAGAACGGCTCGGTGACCCCACCAGCGGCGATGATGCCAGCCAAATTTGCAGGAACTCCAAGTTTGACGAATCCATTATCGGGACCAACTTCAATTGCGATCACCGAAGGCTTCTTGGGAGCAAAGTTTGAAGCAGTAGTTGAGCCGCCTTCAGGACGAAAACCGCGACGGTCATCACGACGCGCTGCAGACTTATTACGGGACTGATTATTCGGCTTAGTGCGCGCCTTACCTGCGGTGGCACGGCCACTTGAAGCGGCACCAGCAGTTGTAGAGGTACCGTCGGAACGACGTCGGGGCGTGGTCGGACGACCAGTTGAAGTGGATGGGGACATGAGGGGTGTTTCCTTTGACAGGTGCCGCGAACCTGTCTGGGATGACACGCATCGCTCGGACGAACCTTCGTCCCGGCTGCGTCACCCTACCCGCAGCACCATCACAAATGGGTGGATCTATGAAATCAGGGTGAGTCCGCGCATGTCACCTTCGGCACGCCATTGCTCTAAGACCTGCACAAAGGCCACAGGCCCGCCTCCATAGCTACCGCTTTGCACGCCCCGCGCAGCGGGCTTTCCCTCGTTGTTGTAGTAACCGGGAGTACACGATTCCAAAAACTGGATGTTGTTCTGGGACAAAGAAATAATCCGCTCCACCCACCACTCTTCAGATTTTTCGGTGACTTCAATACGCCTGATGTTATTGGCTTGAGCATGCTCCAAAATGTGCGCAATATGCCGCGCTTGTTCTTCAAGCATGTGAGGGAAGTTGACAGTGAATCCAGACTGCACCCCACTCACAATGAAACAGTTCGGAAAGCCATGACTATGAAAACCATGGAAAGTACGCGCCCCATCTTGCCAATGCTCAGTGAGTGACTTGCCACCGATTCCATAAATCTCATAACCAGCACGACGACTGAAGTTTGTTCCCACTTCAAAACCAGTGGCATAAATCAGACAGTCAACTTCGTACTCAACGCCCTTGACTACGACACCTTTTTCAGTGACGCAGTCCACGCCTAGACCATCGGTATCAATTAATTCGACTGTCGACCGATTGAACGTCGCCAAATAATCATCATGGAAACATGGTCGTTTGCAGAACTGTCGATACCAGGGCTTGAGATGTTCGGCCGTGCTGGGATCACTGACAATGTTTTCCACGCGGGAACGAATCTGTTCCATCTTTTCAAAGTCTGCTAGTTCAAGATTGCGCGCCAAACCTTCTGGCGAAAGATCGGGACTGGCATCTTGGCGTAAGCGAATTAACAGATTACCAATGATGTCGGTCCAACCGTCATTGACTAAGTCAACTTCAGCGAAACCTCCACTGACTAAGGCGTTGAAATTATTCATCCGCTCTTTTTGCCAACCTGGTTCGAGGCTCGCTGCCCATTGCGGATCTGTTGGGCGATTATTTCGCACATCAATCGACGAAGGAGTGCGCTGAAAAACAAACAATTGGTCAGCACTCGCTCCAAGATGCGGCACACATTGAACGGCAGTCGCACCAGTTCCAATAATTCCGATGCGCTTACCTTTGAGTTTCGATAGACCGCCATTTGAGTCACCACCGGTGTACTCATAATCCCAACGACTTGTATGAAAAGTGTGGCCCTTGAATGTTTCAATACCTTTGATCCCTGGCAACTTTGGCCGATGTAGCGGCCCATTGGCCATGACCACATAACGGGCGCGCATTTGATCGCCACGATTAGTACGAATGACCCAGCGCAACTGCGCCTCATCCCATCGCAGTTCAGTGACCTCGGTTTGCAAACACGCGTTGCGATAAAGATCAAAATGTCGAGCGATGGCCCGACTGTGCTCCAAAATCTCCGGCGCCTGAGAATACTTTTGAGTCGGGATGTAGCCGATCTCTTCTAACAATGGCAGGTAGATATACGACTCCACATCACAGGCCGCTCCTGGATAGCGATTCCAGTACCACGTGCCACCGAAGTCGCCACCCTTTTCAATCATCCGAATATCTTCTATGCCTGCTTCACGCAAACGTGCGCCTGCCAACAACCCGCCGAAGCCACCGCCAATAACGGCCACCTCCACTTCGTCAAAAAGTGGCTCGCGAGTCACCGAATCCATATATGGGTCTTCAAGATATTCAGCGAAGTCAGAGATATCGGTGTACTGCTCGTTACCTTCGGCACGCAGACGCTTATCACGCTCAAACCGATATTTCTCACGCAATTCTTGTGGATCAAATTCTGTCGTCGTCATCATTCCCCCAGTGAGATCAAAATTTACTTCAATAAACTCAGCGAGTCGTGATCGAGACATAGATGTCCGTATTGCGTGGCCATCGTCACGAAAAGATCATCCCCGCGTTCAGTGCGTGCCGCCATTGAGGTAGCCAGGACCGTAATAATCAGACCCCATAAGGCTCCAAATCGATAATCCCGCCAACAGGTTGCCTCGTCATAGGTCACGCCCGCGGCATTCAATTTGGAACGATACGAATCCACAAGTTGTTGTTCGACCTCACGTCGCCGTTCGGGCGAAAAACTTCCTGCGATCATGTAGGCAACGTCAACCATGCCGAGACCCTCGTTGGCAGTTTGCCAGTCAACAACCACCAGCGGTGGAGCGTCTGGACTGCGAGCGAACAAAAAGTTATCCGGACGAAAATCATAATGTGCCACCGTCAATGGACTTCCGGAGCCGAGCGCCCATGCACCGACCATCGGGGCAAAGTCTTCAATCACTTGACGGATGGGCAACTCAAGACGCGATCCCAAGCGCTCAATGAAGGCGGGCAACAAGAGACCATAAATCATTGCTAACTGAATCGAACGTTCTTCGGGCGTGGATGGGTTGGCCCCCGATTGGGCCAGCGTCGGATCGCCCCAGCGCGGAGCATGCAGAAGGACAGCTTGATCAATCGCTAACTCTGCTTCAGCCATCGTCAGACCAACGAACTGATCACCTTGCTCGGAGCCCGAAAGATCCTCCATGATCAAGCAGAACTCTTGGGCTTCAAGATTGAGTGCCGCGTGATAACACTTCGGCGCACGGATCTTTACTGTGTGTGCAATACGGGTGTAAAAGTTGTGCTCGGTGACGTAGGCACTTCCTCCAAAACCAGTCGCCCGCGCAGTTGCATCAAACGAAGGAAATTTACCCATCAACGTTGATGGACGACCACTCGGATCATCCCACGTCAGGCTGAAGCGGGCGTTGCAACCTGTTTGCCCAGTACCGACGAAACCCTCAAATGTGCACTGAGTAATGGTCGCCTCACCCCGCACCCCCGAAGCCTCTAAAGCCTGGTTCATCCACGCAGCATCGATGGTCGTTGGGTCACTACGAATATCAAGAATTTCCCCCACATGACAACCGTAGACGCAAAACTCTCTAGCCTCCTAATGGTGAGTCTTGTATCAGGAATTCGAGTTGGTGTTCAATTACCCGAGGTGGAGCGTGAGGTCCGTTGGCCGGAATATGTCGCCATGGCGCAGGCTGCTGAAGAGGTCGGATTTGATTCCATGTGGGCTGGCGATCACCTCATCTATCGTGACGCTGGACAACCAGAGCGCGGTCCATGGGAGGCGTGGACGCTGCTATCGGCGTTGGCCAGTGTGACATCCACGATTGAACTCGGACCCCTCGTCGCCTGCCTCGGTTTTCATCCCCCGGCCGTCATTGCCAAGATGGCAGCCAATGTTGATGAGGTCAGTAATGGACGATTAATTCTCGGCGGCGGTGCGGGGTGGAACCAACCAGAGTTCACGGCTTTTGATATTCCCTTTGATCGGCGAGGGGCGCGATTCGAAGAAGCATTTAAGATCGTTCAGACATTGACATCAGGTGAGCGATGCACATTTCTCGGCGACTTTAATCAAGTGCACGATGCAGTGCTTCTGCCAACGCCATTGCGTTCAATACCGCTGATGATTGGTTCGATCGGTGAGCGAGTCCTGCGCGCATCATTGCCCAAGGTGCAGTGGTGGAACACATGGTTTGATTGGTACGCCAATAATGCCGATGGCTTCAGTACCCTCAATCAACGCATTTCAAAAATCGCCACCGTAGTTGGGCGTGACGACAAGACATTATTGAGAAGCGCATGCCTGCTTGTCGTGACAGAAAGTTCGGCAGGCGAACGACCAGTCCCCACCGATTACCACGCCGCCACACTCGGTAATGTGCGCCAACAGATCATTGAGTTGCGAGACGCAGGCGCTGATGAAGTGATTCTGGTGTCTGATCCGATCAACGAATGGTCAATTCGAACCTTGGCTGACGTGCTCCGCTGAACAACAATTACGCGGGTCTGTGCAACACCGCATTCGTCACAGTCACGATGATCGCTTCGCCCTCAACCACGGCGACCCCATCAGCGACGACCGAATAACGAGCATGTTCATGGGTGTATTTCTCATCACATGGCGCCCACGTCAGGGTGACTAGTTGATGGCTGGCAACATTAGCTAGAGGTGTACGTCCTGTTTGCTCAAAACGCAGTGTTGCGGCATTGATCGTTGGTCGCAACGCCACGACATGCGCACGCTCACCATTATTGGTAACGAGATACACGAACTCTCTGCCGAGAAGATGTTCTGATAACGCATCGGGAACAATCTTGACGCTCAACGGTGACTGCCCCACGAATCCCAATGGGTCATAGCGTCTGATGGCAAACGATGTGCCGGCTTAAAATCATCACCCGTGTAATAGGCCACGGGGAACAATACGGTTTGAGTCCAATCATCAGGAATGCCCAACAATTCTGAAATCGCTTGTTCTTGAAATAGATGAATCGTTGTCCATGCAGTTCCGAGTCCGCGCGAACGCAACGCCAACATGAAACTCCATGCCGCAGGGAGGATTGACCCATACGTGCTGGCCTGTGCAATCACCATCGGCACCGACTCGACTCGACCGCGCACACAGGCGATCACGAAGACTGGCACTTGCTCAAGAATCTCGCCGAGGTAACCAGCTGACTCCATCACCTTGGGCATCACATGTTCACGCGGATCACCTGGCTCAAGAGGTGGCGGATATCCCGAGCCCGCCATCATTTCTCCACCGCTGCGATATGCGTCGGCGATGAATTTCTTTTTCGCTGGATCAGTAATCACCACGAAGGCCCAGTTCTGTGCATTGGTTCCCGTTGGGGCTTGCATGGCGATATCAATGCAGTCCGCGATTACTTGCGGCTCAACCTCACGGGTAAGGTCCAGTCGCTTGCGCACTGACCGAGTAGTTGTGAGCAGTTTGTCGGTGGCGATGTGATCAATGGTCATATGTGGAGATTAGGTCAGCGGCTAACAGTGGGGCGCAGCGACTGCCTACCTTCACCAAACCTAATACCCGAGTGGTTTTGTCGGGATTAGCACCTAGGCTGTTAAATAAGTGCGTTCGGTCCACCGAACCTTGATCTAGGAGAAAACAAGATGACCGTTCGCCTCGGAGACGTTGCCCCCGATTTCACCGCCGACACCACCCAAGGAACAATCAGTTTCCATGACTGGCTCGGCGATTCATGGGGCGTGCTTTTCAGCCACCCCAAAGACTTCACCCCCGTATGCACCACCGAACTCGGTTATGTGGCCAAGATCAAGCCCGAATTCGACAAGCGCAATGTCAAGGTCATCGGTCTATCCGTTGACTCAGTTGAAAGCCACGTCAAGTGGGAAGGCGACATTGGCGAAACTCAAGGTACACCTGTGAACTTCCCAATGATCGGCGACACCGATCGCAAGGTCTCCGATCTGTACGACATGATCCACCCAAATGCGAATGACACGATGACGGTGCGCAGTGTGTTCGTGATTGGTGCTGACAAAAAGATCAAGTTGACCATCACCTACCCCGCTTCGACGGGTCGTAACTTTGATGAGATCCTGCGCGTCATTGACTCGTTGCAGTTAACTGCCAAGTACAAAGTCGCAACTCCAGCCAACTGGACTGATGGTGGCGATGTGATCATCGGTGCAGCAGTCAGTGATGACGAAGCAAAAACCTTATTCCCACAAGGTTGGAAGACCGTCAAGCCATACCTGCGAGTTCTGGCCCAGCCAAAGAACTAACTAAATATTCAGCCAGTTTCGTTCGACCCAGTCGCGCACCTGTGGAGCCAAAAGCTCAAGGTGAGTGGCTGGGTCATTGCGTATCAGCGTGGCACTAATCGGTACATGCGCCCTCTCAGGGTCACAGATCAGAGGCTGTGCGCCGAGACGTCGCGCCAACTCAGCAATATAAAAATCGCTGGAGACCACAACGTCTGGCCCCTTTGAAGACGGTCCGGATGTGATGGGCCATTTTGACTGTAGAAGTTCGATCCACCGCGCCCACAAGTCTTGATCATCCCAATCGTTGTGCAGATTGTGCTCCACCTGCACGACGTGAGCCGCAGGATGCAACTCTTGTAACCATTGCGCCCGCAGATACCCGGGGACAGCCTCACCTTGTTTGGTATTGACGAAAACGATGACCTCAGTGCATCGTTGCTGGGCCCACTCAATCATGTAGGAGTGCCCAAGATGAGGTGGGTCAAAACGCCCAATGATCAAACCACTGTGATGCACGAAATCACCCTAAGACCTGCGCTGTATATGAGCAAAACTTCAGGCAGAATAGGGATATGACGCAAGTTGCCTCCTACCCCGCTGCTGCAGCCCTCAACGCCTCAAAGATTTATGGCAAAGACGACAGCGAGGTACGAGCCCTCGACGATGTCACCGTGGACTTCCAACTCGGCCACTTCACTGCCATCATGGGCCCTTCGGGTTCCGGGAAGAGCACCCTGATGCATTGTCTGGCCGGTCTTGATTCGCTCACCAGTGGGCGCGTCCTCATTGGCGATACAGACCTCGCACAACTCGATGATAAGCAACTGACGACTCTGCGGCGCGAAAAGGTTGGCTTCATTTTTCAGGCCTACAACTTAATTCCGACACTGACAGCTCTCGAAAACATCACTCTGCCAATGGATCTAGGTGGTGTTAAACCCGAACAGGAATGGCTCGACACAGTCATTGACGCCATGAATCTGCGGAATCGTCTGAGCCATCGCCCAAGCGAACTTTCAGGTGGGCAACAGCAACGTGTTGCCGTGGCCCGCGCACTTGCGAGCCGACCACAAATCATTTTCGCTGACGAACCAACTGGCAACTTGGATAGCAAGACTGGAGCCGAGATTCTCACGTTTATGAAACATGCAGTCACCGATTTACACCAGACAATTGTCATGGTGACTCATGATCCATTGGCGGCAGCGTACGCGGATCGCGTTGTCTTTCTCGCTGATGGACGAGTTGTGGATGAACTTTCACAACCGACTTCGGCACAAGTCCTAGACCGCATGAAGCGCCTCGGAAACTAAAATGGTTTCACCTGTCGTTCGACTGACCGCGCGCGGCGTTGTGGCGCGAAAGTTCCGTATTCTGTTGACAACTTTGGCTGTCGTGAGCGGTGTGGCTTTTGTGTCAGGCGCTTTTGTCCTCACCGACAGTGTGAAATCCGCGATTGATAATTTGTTTGAAGAGTTACGTGGCGATATTGATCTTGAAGTGCGAACCACAATCATTTTTGGTGATGAGGCTCGGGGAGAACGTGATCCCGTCCCACTTTCCCTGTTGTCAGAGATCTCCAAGATTGAAGGGGTACGACTTGTCGAAGCAAACCTCAGACGGTCTGCAACAATCATCAAAGCCGATGGTGAACCGCTTAAGGTTTCCGGTCCAGCTTTCGCTATTGCATGGAATGGACCCGACGGCCTCGACGGGCGAACTTTGATCGCCGGTACGGCACCGACGGGACCCAAAGACGTCGCTATTGACAAGGGTTCTGCCAAACGCGCTGGCTACGAGATTGGTGACATCGTCACGATTGTCGGTCCAACAGGAAAAGATCAGTTCACTCTTGTCGGACTCACAGGTACTGGCAATACCAACGGAGGTGGGGGCGCAAGTATCAGTGCATTCAATCCCAAAACTGCCAATGACTTCCTCGATGCTCAAGATCAAGCAGACAGTTTATTGATCGGTGTCCTTCCTGGTTTTTCACTGAGTGAGGTTCAGTCGTCCATTGAGGAAATATTGCCAGAGTCAATCGAAGTCATCACTGGCGTGCAAGCGGCCAAAGAAATTTCTGGCTCAATCAACGATGTCATTGACATTTTCGGCAAGGTTTTACTTGGCTTCGCGGCAATCTCACTATTCGTCAGTGCCTTCTTGATCTTCAACACATTTGCCATCATCGTCAGTCAAAGACTTCGCGAACTTGCGCTGATGCGTGCTGTCGGCGCCAGTACTCAACAAATTCGTGCCATGATTATCGGCGAAGGTCTGATCATCGGCATTATCGCCACTGGACTCGGAATTCTCGGTGGGCTAGGAGTCGCCCAAGGCATCACGGCGCTCTTCAACGCCGCCGGAGCAGCCTTCCCTACCGCCGGTTTGACATTGTCATTGCGCACGATTTTGGTTTCCGTGTTTATTGGTATCGGCGTGACAGTCACGGCCGCAATCGTGCCCGCTATTCGTGCCAGTCGTATTCCACCCGTGGCTGCGATGCGACCCGAACTTGGCTTCTCTGCCCTGCAACGTAGTAAGCGACTCGTCGTGGGCCTCACCACTCTGCTTGTCGGCATCGCCCTATTCAGTATCGGATTATTCGTGCAACCTGGGGGCACAATCGTCACCCTCGGAAGTTCTGCAATCGGTGCAGTCCTGTTATTCCTCGGCGTTGCCAGCCTGTCCACGACGATCGCCGCTCCTGCGAGTCGCCTCATCAGTCGAATTCTGCCTGTGCCTTTTCGACCTATGACACGCTCGGTTCCTGGTCGCCTTGCCAGTAGGAATGCACAGCGCACACCGCGCCGCACTGCTTCCACGGCCTCTGCGCTGATGGTCGGACTGGCCTTGGTCAGCACTGTTTCGGTGGTCGCTGCCTCGGTGAAAAAATCGTTCACCGAGCAATTGCAGTCTTCCGTCACGGCAGATTTTTTCATTACCAACCTGAGCTTTCAAGGATTGCCCGTGGCCTTTGCCGAACGCCTCGATGCGCTGGATGAATTGGGTTCGGTCAGTCCTTTTCGAGCCACGCGTGCTCTCGTGAACGGCGAGGAAAAACAAATCGGTGCCGTCAAGCCTGAAATGGGCGACATCGTTGATGTGGGTGTCATCGAGGGAAGCATTGAGTCGCTGGCCGAAGGAAAGCTCTTGTTGCACAAAGACCCAGCGCGCGACCTCGGTCTCGGAATTGGCGATTCTCTTGACATCACCTGGCAGAATGGCACGACTGCAACGCTCATCATCGGTGGCATTTACACCGAAGCCGCCGTTGCGGGAAACTGGTTGATCGGTCTCGAGACTCTCAGCCAAGCCTCCAAGGCCCCACCTGTCGATTTCTTCATCGGTGCCAAAATCGCTGATGGAGTGAGTGTTGAAGATGCCCGAGCCGCTGTGGAGAAAGTCGCCAAAGATTTTCCAAGTGCTGAGGTGCAAGATCAGTCTGAGTTTCAAAAATCACAAGAAGACCAACTGAACCAGTTATTAGCGATCGTTTATGGGCTTTTGATATTCGCAATTTTGATTGCCGTACTTGGGATCGCCAACACCATGGCCCTATCGGTCTATGAACGCACACGTGAATTTGGTTTACTCAGAGCGGTCGGGATGAGCAAGCGACATCTCAAGCGATCCGTGCGTTGGGAGGCCATTATCGTTTCTGTTTTCGGTGCCACACTCGGGGTCGTTGTCGGTATTCCACTTGGAGTTTCTGTCGCCATGGCGTTACCCGATTCATTTGTTACTACGACTCAGATTCCCGTCAATACCATTGTGGCTATTTTGCTGGCCTCAATCGTTGTCGGCATCGTGGCGGCAATCTTTCCAGCTCGCAGAGCGGCCAAACTTGATGTACTTGCCGCCATCGCAACGCAATAGGAGATACGGAT
>Ga0114967_10003806_pt1 | contig 12297 bp, 6 predicted proteins | sample M_130628_MF_Meta_FD_92639 | JGI IMG/M metagenome (GOLD analysis project Ga0114967, IMG submission 92639) | Freshwater microbial communities from Lake Montjoie, Canada to study carbon cycling - M_130628_MF_MetaG | ecosystem: Environmental > Aquatic > Freshwater > Lake | place: Lake Montjoie... | reverse complement strand
CTGACACACTAGAAGAACCTGCACTTGCACCACCGCCACCGCCCCCTCGGTTGGCAGTTCCATTGCCTCCGGAATTTCCACCAGATGTTCCTGTAGGTGTTCCTCTGTTTCCACCGCCGCCATTACCACCACCGCCAGCAGATCCTTGTGTAGAACCACCGGCTCCTCCACCTGCATAATAAGTAGATGATCCTCCCAATGTGCTAATCTTACCTATACCCCCATTACCACCTGTCGTGTTTGCAACGCCATTACCACCAACAGCTCCGGCTCCACCACCACCACCGCATGAAGTAGAACCATTACTTTGACCGGTACCTGTATGTGAACCTCCTGCAAAGCCATATGCACCACCTGCACCACCTGGGTTCGTTGCTGTACCAGCACCACCTCCACCTGATCCGGATGCGTTACCATTACTAGTACCATCCATACCTTGATTATAAGCAGGGTTACCGCTAAATGTGCCTCCACCCGCACCACCGTTAGCAGTTATACTACCAAATATAGTATCTCCGCCTACTCCACCTCTATTATTTGACGAGCCAGCACCACCTCCGCCACCACTGCCTATAGTTATTGTATATGCTGTTCCAGTAACTATTCCAGTAGCTTGTCCTTCAATGAATGCACCTGCTCCACCTCCAGCGCCGGCAGCGTCAGTGCTAAATCCACCTCCACCACCTCCTCCGGCGCCTACTACTAGATAATCTACTATTACGCTAGGACTTTGATATATAGGTCTCCAAGTAGATCCTGTTGAATCATACCATTCAATATATCCTAGTGTAGTATTATAACGTGACATTCCTTGAACAGGAGATACAGGTCTTTGTGCTGTAGTTCCGGCAGGCAACGTGATGAATCCAGTATCGTTAAAAGTTGTGTTCTTTAATGTTGCCATAATTTTAACTGAAAGTTACTGTTCCTGTTCCTGCTGTTACTCTATATATTTTATATCCAGGTGCCGAAGTAGTATCCGTGCTTACTGTTAGTACTGCACTAAACGTTCCAGTGTAGGCTGATGATGTTTTTATTACAACTATACCGGAGCCGCCGGAGCCGCCGGTACCCACTGCTCCACCAGAGCCACCACCTCCACCACCTCCACTATTAGTTGCACCTGAACCGCCAGTTCCACCACTTGTTGCTGATTGTCCATTACCTGCAGGATTAATACTGGTAGTGCTTCCGGTTCCACCTGTAGTTCCAGTTGAACATCCACCTCCACCTCCACCAGTACCACCATCACCTCCAGGAACACTACTATATGTTCCAGGACCTCCTCCACCAGAGAAGTAATAACTTGTTCCTAATATTGTTGATAGAGTTCCTGCACCACCATTAAGTTTATCAGAACTACTTGAATCGGGTCTGTTTGCACCTGCGGCACTTGCGCCACCGCCCCCTGCGCCACTAGCGTTGGTGCTTGTTCTAGGCCCAGTGTTGCCACCGTTATAACCTTGACCAACAACACCTGTACCACCGGTGCCAGTTGATGCACCATCACCACCGCCGGCTCCGCCACCTGAGCCTCCGGATACTCCGTTTACGTTACCAGCGCCTGCCCAAGTTCCGCCACCTCCGCCACCTGAAGCAGTAACATTATTAAATATTGAATTGGCTCCCAATCCACCTTGTAAGTTAGAGTTTGCTACTACACTTCCACCGGCACCAACTGTTATTGTATAAGCAGTGCCGGATGTTAAGCCAGTTTGAGTTCCAGTTAAAAATCCACCACCTCCACCGCCGCCGCCTACGTGAGAGCCTCCACCGCCTCCGCCTGCAACTACTAAGTAATCAAGTGATATTGAAGGTGCTTGATATATAGGTCGCCAAGTAGCTCCTGTTGTATCATACCATTCAATGTATCCTAGTGTAGTATTATAACGAGACATTCCTTGTGTGGGACTACCTGGACGTTGTGCCGTAGTCCCAGATGGCAATGTAAAATAACCTGTATCATTGATAATAGAGTTCTTTAGTGTTGCCATATCAATAAATTATAACGGCATAACCGTTATACCCCACTGTATCTTGTGTGCTAACACCATAACTAATATTTCCACCTGGATAGTATGGGTCTGAGGTTGCTTGTGTTGGTGGAGTAAGTCCACTACCTACATATGTAGAACCAGTTATAGTTGTTATGCCTGAAGGAACTGATCCACTAGTTTGACTTGCTACATAGCCGGAACCACCTCCGCCTCCGCCTCCATCATTACTACCTGAACCACCGCCATACCAACCACCACCTCCACCTGATCCGTCTGATCCTGTTGCAGTGCCTCCAAATAATTGTGTTCCTGCGGCTCCACCGCCACCTGTTCCACCTGCCCCACCTGCACTTTGTGTACCACCTGCACCGCCAGACGAACCTACTGAGGCTGCATTTCCACCAATACTACCACCACCAGGTCCGCCCGATTGAACTGAATATCCAGATCCGCCGCCTGCACCTGCAATTGCAACAGCAGTTCCTGCAGTTACAGAAGTTAAGAATAATGCAGAACGTCCGCCACCTTGACCACCGGCAACGTCACCATCATAGTAACCTTGTCCACCATCCGGGTATGCTCTTGCATATTGATATCCTGTTCCTAATGATTTACTACCACCTCGCCCACCTTGACCTACTTGTAATATATATGTTTGACCACTAGTGGAACCCGACACTGATACATTTGCATCTGTAAATCCACCTGCACCAGTTGTACTTCCACCTGAGTATTGGCCCTGTCCACCGGCTCCTGCCCATAATTTAACTCTAAAGTTATAAACAGTACTTGGGAAAGTTACATTAACAGCAGAACCTGTATAACTGTATGTAGCAACGACAGGGGCTTTAACTTGAATGCTAAATGCTCTATCAGCAGAGTTAGGTGTAGGATCTGATGCACGAATTGTGAACGAATATGTTGTGTCTGATACTACTGCACTAGTAGTTCCTGATATAACGCCAGTGCTACTATTTAAAGACATATTAGGAGGAAGACTACCAGATACTATAGTATAAGTAATTGCACTACCGTCAGGATCTGTTGCTGATACCGTAAATGAGGTTTGACTTCTGCTTGAATCATATATTCCACCCAAGCTACCAGAACTTGTGTTCCAGCTAGGGCTACCTCCACAATCAATGGCGTCTAAGTATGTCACCGTTCCTGATGCTTGCACAACTCTAACATCTAATGGTTCTTGTGCTACTGTAAATGCTTGAGGGGTAGTAGCTGTTATTAACACAGAACTACTAAACACTACAACAGATGCTTGATAAGATGTATTGTCGTTTGTTATAAAATATACTACAGCATCACTTGTGAAATTTGATCCGTTTATTGTTATAGTGGTGTTAGCTACACCGGTATATGATGTGGGGCTAACTGATGAAATAGTTGGAGGGGGTGCGCCAACTATTGACCATGAGTTATTTGTATATACTTCAGCATAACCTGTTTGGCTATTGTATCGTATCATCCCATTGGCAGGACTTGCTGGTCGTTGCGCTGTAGTTCCTGAAGGTAAATTCAGAAAGCCAGTGTCGTTGATAGTAGTGTTCTTTAATGTTGCCACTTCGCACTACCTTTATTTCTTGTTGTTCTTAGCGGTACCTTTAAGAATAGCAATTTCATCATTTAGAACTTTAATTGATTCTAATAGATAGACAGACAAACGTGAGTAGAACACACTTTCTGGATTACCATTACTATCTGTTTTAACAAGATTAGGAATAATTTTATATACATCTTCAGCAACTAGTCCTGCTTCATCTTTACTTGAACCATCTTTTCTGTCATATATCTGTCCTAACAATTGTAGAACTTTCTCTAATGGATTTTCAATAGGTCTGAAGTTTTCTTTCAATGCTAAACTAGATGTTTCTGTTACTGTTGTTGCAGTCATTGTACCTACAATATTTGCACCTGTAGTACTGATAGTTAATATACCTGCTACACCACCTACGCCTACTGTTACATTACCACCACTGGATGCAATATTAACATTACTTGTGCCGTTACTGATAGATGCACCGCCGCCGCCACTAGAAACAGTAGTCCAACTTAATACATTACTACCATTTGTAGTAAGAACTTGTCCATTAGTTCCTCCCGTAATCGTAACGTTGCCAACAGGACCTAAATTACTTGTGCCAGAAACAGATATGCTTGTTAATGTGCCAACACTTGTAATGTTAGGTTGAGCCGCAGTTGTTACAGTTCCTGCTGTTGTAGCACTTGTAGCACTAGTTGCGCTAGTTGCCGCGCCACTTAGTGCACCAACGAACGTTGTAGCGGTAATAGCATTATTTGCCAAGTTTGCAGTTATACCAGAACTTGTCCATTCAGATACATTTCCTGTTGTTGCATTAGCAAATATTAGATAACCAGTACCTGTGCCCGGAGCAGTTACATTAATATTATCTGCAACGTTTGCATAGTCAACATTTAAATTAGCTACACGTGTAGTTGAAGTTACTGTTAGTGGAGCTGTGCCTGTAGCTATGTTTGATATAAATCGAGTAGCTGTTTCTGTTCCAGATGTGTTAATATTACCCACTGTAGCATTTCCAGAAACAGATACACTTGTTAATGTACCAACTGATGTAATATTACCTTGAGCCGCAGTTGTTACTGTGCCGGCTGTTGTAGCACTTGTAGCACTTGTAGCTAATGGTACAGTACCAGTAACATTAGCACCCGTTAATCCAGTTAGTGCTTGTCCATTACCAATGATGTTTCCTACGCTAACATTACCCGTAGTTGTTATTGTATTACTACCATAGCTACCTAAGAATGTGGCTACGTTTGCATTTCCATATGTTACTGGGGCGGCTGCAAATACACCATTGCCATATAATATAGTGCTTGCATTTCCATTAATATTTAATGATGCAATATTACCAATACCTGCTACGTTAGCTAATGCTACTGAATTCGCTGTGCTTGCATAATTTGCTAAGTTAACTGCACCTGTTACGTTTCCACCTGCTACTGCATTAGCCGTTGTAGCAAATGCCACTGCACCTGATACGTTTGCTCCGGCGACTGCATTTGCTGTTGTGGCAAACGATACTGCACCTGACACATTTGCACCTGCTACTGCGTTTGCAGTTGCGGCATAAGTTACTTGTCCAGTTACATTACCACCTGCTACTGCGTTTGCAGTTGCGGCATAAGTTACTTGTCCAGTTACATTACTACCTGTAATAGATGTTAATGCAGAACCGTTACCACTTACATTAGTAAATACACCATTTGTAGCACCAATGTTACCTACGTTAGCATTACCTGATGCGCTTAAACTTGTTAATGTACCAACAGCAGTAATCTGTGTCTGGCTTGCATTTACACTAAAAGTAGTACCTGTTAATGTTAATCCAGTGCCAGCATCATAAACTTGTGAAGTACTAAACGTAGAGAAAGTAATGTTGCTTGTACCAAATGTGATTGTTCCTGTTGGTGCACTTACAATAAATGCTGTCCCTTCATTAACAATACCACCCGTCGTAAAGAAGTAATCATTAATACTCAATTGAGTTGTGCTATCAGGGCCATACTCATCTGCGTCAGTTGAACGTGTAATAGCTGTTGAATTAGAGTATGTGTAAATACCATTCCAGGCTGCATTACTTTCGTTCTTAACTAAGATACGTGTTCCAACTGTTTGAACATTAGCACCATCAATATTTAAAAATGTACCAGTTGTGCTGATATAAGCACCAATGCCATTTGCGGCGCCATTTGGTGAGTTATATGATGTTGTACCACCTGTAGCTATTTGTAGTGTAGTTGTAGTAGCAACATTAACTGGAGCATGATAACTGATACCACTTGATATCATCGTGTCAACATATTGTTTTGTTGCCGCATCATTATTAGAACTTGGATAACCTACATTAGTAATCCAATTGCTATTCATATTAACATTAGCACCAAATGAGCCTGTGCCAGTGGCAACTAAATTAGTTGTTCCTACATTACCGGTGTTAGCATTGCCTGTTACTGATAGACTAGCTAATGTTCCAGTACTTGTAATATTTGGTTGAGCCGCAGTTGCTAACGAACCCGTTACAGTTGTGAATACACCACCTGTTGCACCAATGTTACCTACGTTAGCATTACCAGTAGTAGTATTAGCACCAACTACATTTAAATATGTTGAACCATCATTGGTAATTTGCCATGTATCAGTTGTTTCGTTCCAACGATTTTGAACCGATGGCTCATCTCCGCGAATAACTCGTATACCTGCGTTATTGACTGGTGTGCCTATAGTTTCAGCACTAACGTCAATAATGTTATCTTCAACACTTAATGATGTTACACTTAAGTTACCTCCGCCGCCGTTAATAGATAAGTTACCAGTGATAGTTACATCATCATTAATTTGAATATTTCCAGTACCGTTCGCACTGATTGTTAAATTTGTATTTGCTGATAGACTTGATATACTATCAACATTAATTGGGTTACTAAAGCCAATTGGTCCACCGTTACTACTTGTTATATAATTACCGGCTTGAATTTGCAATGGACCTTTAACTGCAATAACACCTGAGCCAGTTGTTTGTAGTTGGACGTCACCGGAACCAGACGATGTTACACGAACAGTTTGATTCAAGTCTGCTGAAATGACAATAGCATTACTAGATTCTTCTAATACTTTAACGCCATTAATGTACAATGAGCCTGGACCGATGAAAGCATCTTTAAAATATGAACTTGCACTACCTAAACTGTATGTGTTATTACTTGTAGGAACAATGTTCCCAGATACTGTAGCACCATTAACAGACAAATTGCCATTAATACTTAAACCAGTTAGTGTGCCTAAACTAGTGATGTTTGGTTGAGCATTTGTTGTTACAGTCCCGGCAGTAGTTGCACTTGTTGCACTTGTTGCCGTACCTGATAATGCACCCGTGAATGTTGTGGCAGTTACATTTCCAAATGTACCATTACCTGTAGCACTTACAATACCACCTGTAATAATATTACCATGGGTAGCATTACCGGTAGAACTCATTATACCTGCTGTAATAATATTACCTGCGTTTATATTTCCAGTTACCGTTATTAATCCACCTGTACCGATGTTACCAATGTTAGCATTAGCTGTTACACTTAAACTTGCCAGTGTACCAGTACTTGTAATGTTAGGTTGAGCCGCAGTAGTTAATGCGCCTGCTACAGTAGCAAACGACCCAACTGTACCACCTATATTTCCTACATTAGCATTACCAGAAACAGATACACTTGTTAATGTACCGACTGATGTGATATTTGGTTGAGCCGCAGTAATTAGAGAACCTGTGACTGTGGTAAAGACACCACGAGTGCCACCTATATTGCCAACGTTAGCATTACCGGTAATGCTCAATGTTTGTCCAGATATATCACTATTTCCTGTATTTCCTCCAAATACTGTTTGACCACCGGCAGGGTTAGTCATTACAATAGTTGTTGCATTGGCACTGATAGTTGCATTGCCTAAATAAATTGTGTTACCTGATAGATATAGATTGCTCCATAGATTAGTTGCGTTACCTAAACTTTGAGTTCCGTTGCTAGCTGGAATTAAATTGCTACTAACTACGCCTGTTACTGAAAGATTATTTAAAGTTGCATTACCTGTTGCATTAAATGTACCTGCTACATTTGCGCCGGTACCGGTAACTGTTAATATATTTGCATTACCAGCAACACTAGTGGTTACATTACCATTGGTTGTAATAGATACATTACTTGTTCCATTGGCAATAGTAGATTGAGAACCACCTGACGCCCAAGACAATGTTCCTGAACCATTTGTAGATAAGAATTGACCAGACGATCCACCTGATATATGTAAATTGCCAACAGCTCCTAAGTCAACACTACTAGAGTTTGATAGATTAGCGACACCACCTGAGGATGTAATATTACCAGCAGTAACACCACTAGCATTAGCAATATTACTTCCTAATAAGTTTAAATCGTCACCTGAAGGTAACTCATTAATCGTGTCTGACACCGAATTAACGATTAACGGAAAATAACTTGCCATATTTTGTCCTTGTATTCAATATTATATATTTATCAACTTATAGGTATTGGTATGGTACCAGATCTGCCTACAATATTTAAGTAGCCACCAATAATATTAACTTCAATTATACCACTTCTACTAGTAATTGATAGAAAACCAGTGCTTCCACCTCCATTAGCCCAACTTAAATTACCTGCACCATCTGTTGATAATACTTGCCCATTTGTACCGCCGGTAATTTTAACTTCAGCATTGCTACCCAATGATAGTTTGCCACCGGAATATGTTGCTGTTGATATTCCTCCAAATGATCCTGCGTTGTTGTATTGTAATTGTGTTGTAGAGCCACCTGGTGCTCCACCAAATGATAATGGTTGACCATTAGCATAATAATAGTTATTTGTTAGTATACTAGATACTGTTGCACTGCCCGGAACAGCTAAATTACCTGAAACAGCGTCAAACGTAAATCCAGTGTTACCAGTTAGTTCTCCGTTATCATCAAAAATAATTTGACTATTAAGTGAATTAATTGCGGTACCAACTTCAACTAATATACCATCTACTTCTAATTCGCCATCAATTGTGATTGGTACTGTAAACAATCCTTGAAAGTTGTTTGGAACCATGTAGGATTCACCAACAGAAACAAGATAAGGCATTGGAGCCGTGCTATTACCGCTAGCTGTATCTGCGAATGTTAAATTTCCTGCACCGTCTGTGCTTAATACTTGACCATTGGTTCCGCCTGTGATTTTTACATTACCAACGTTGCCTAGATTACTTGTACCAGATACACTTAAACTTGCCAATGTACCTGTACCAGTGATATTTGGTTGTGCGGCTGTTGTTAATGTGCCAGTAAAGAAATTAGCTGTTGCTAAATTACCTAAATTAGCATTACCAAATGATCCATTGCCAGTAGCAGATACGATGCCAGCAGTAATTAAATTACCACCTGTGATATTAGCGGTAGCACTTAATGTGCCTGATATATTTGCACCAGTACCAGTAATAGTCATGGTTGTATTACCAGCAGAAGCAATAGTTACATTTCCATTAGCAGTAGCAATATTTACATTACTATTGCCATTTGATACACCGGCAGTATTTAATCCTGTTAATTGACTACCGTTACCAATAAAGAAACTAGCAGTGATGTTGCCTGTAGCAGATACTATGCCACCAGTTATTAAATTAGCGCCTGTAACATTACCTGAAGAAGAAACACTTGTTAACGTACCTGTGCTTGTAATATTTGGCTGAGCACCAGTTGTAATTACCGCTGTTGTATAATTTGCTGTTAATAAATTACCTGCATTTACATTAGCAAATGACCCATTACCTGTAGCAGATACTATGCCACCAGTTATTAAATTACCTGCATTTAAGTTTCCCGTAATAGTAATTAAGCCAGCTGTACCAATATTACCTATATTAGCATTACCGGATACTGATAGAGATGTTAATGTACCTGTGCTTGTTATGTTTGGCTGTGCGGCTGTTGTTAATGTACCAGTAAAATAGTTAGCAGATACTAAGTTAGCACCGGTGATGTTACCGCCTCCTCCACCACTTGCAATCAAATTACCAACTGTAGCATTACCAGAAACACTTAATGTTGTTAGTGTTCCAACTGCTGTAATTTGTGTTTGACTTGCGTTGGCACTGATTACTGTACCTGTAATTGCGATACCAGTACCTGCAGTGTAAACTTGACTTGTGCTAAACTGAGCAAATGTGATATTGCTAGTACCAAATGTGATAGTACCAGTAGGTGCGCTAACTATGAAAGCAATACCTTTATTAACAGTACCACCTTGAGTAAAGAAATAATCATTGATACTTAATTGTGTTGTACTATCTGGGCCATATTCGTCAGTGTCAGTAGAACGAACAATAGCTGTTGTATTAGCATATGTATAAACTCCGTTCCAAGTAGCATTGGCTTCATCCTTAACTAAGATACGTGTGCCCACAGTTTGTACATTAGCACCATCAATATTTAAATAAGTACCAGTTGTACTGATATATGCACCAATGCCGTTTGCGGCTCCGTTTGGTGAATTGTATGCAGTTGTACCACCTGTAGCAACTGCTAGTGTAGTTGTAGTTGAAACAGCGACTGGTTGATGATAACTAATACCACTAGATACCATTGTATCTACATATGATTTAGTGGCTGCATCAGTGGCTAGACTTGGATAACCAACATTGTTTATCCAATAAGTATTCATGTTGACATTAGCACCAAATGATCCAGTGCCAGTAGCAACTAAGTTAGTTGTACCAATATTACCAACGTTGGCATTGCCAGAGACTGAAACACTAGTTAATGTACCTGTACTTGTAATATTAGGTTGTGCCCCGGTAGTTACAGTACCTGCTGTTGTCGCACTTGATACTACTCCGGTGATATTTGAACCTTGAATATTACTTAGATTATTACCACTACCAATAAAGAAGTTAGCTGTAGCCACATTTCCTAAATTAGCATTGGTTGTGGTAATGTTGGCAAAGGTATAGTTAGCAGTACTATCTAAATTGAACGGTTGTAACTTTGTAATTGCCATGTAATAATTCTCTTAATGTTTATCTATGTATTTAATCCAATTTCCTGTAGTGAAGTTACATAGTTATTTCAACCCATGACAATGTATCTTCATTCCAAGAATGCATTTTATCATCAGTTGGCATTGGTGTAGGTGCTTCATACAAGCATGTATCTTCATTTAATGTCCATGAATTATATGGTTTTGGTGGTATAAATGCATCTCTTGTACTATCATAAGTATAACCTATACCAGCATAATTTTTACGTAATGGTGTACCGCCTAATCGATGTACACCACCACTGGTGTTGTAACTTGTTTGAATCCAAGAGCTTGGCTCTCCAAACAATCCTGTATCTACTACATCTTGTTCTATTACAATAACTTGTATTACTGTATTGCTTTCATCTATTTTTGCAAAATGACTCATTTTTTATTCCTTTAATTAAAATATTATGTCGTATAGCTACCACTAGATTTAAATATTAATACAGTAGCTAAACCATTAGTAACTACGGTCGGGGATCCTGTCGTTGATCCTGTATATTGTGTAGTGGGAACAGAAATAATGACACACCCTGAACCACCATTTCCACCAGCCCAATTTTGACTTCCACCTCCACCACCACCGGTATTTGCAGATCCAACAGATCCAGGTGTTCCTCCAGTTTGCCCAGCACCACCTCCGCCGTATCCGGCTGCTGTAGCCGGATAGCCACCACCACCGCCACCGGCAAAATAAACACTAGAACTTACAACTTGACCAACTGTTGCAGATGTTGCTTGTGCAGTTGTAATTAAAGATGTAGTTAGTCCCACGCCACCTGCACCACTAGAACCACCACCGCCTCCCTGCGTCCCGTTGCCACCAACACCGCCGGCACCCCCGCCACCACCGGATGCATCATTAACACCGGACCCTCCTGCACTACCTTGACCAACAGTGCCAGCGGCACCTGCTTTTAATGCGCTTCCCCAACCACCGCCACCGGAACCACCCGAAGCGTTTGTTCCGTTTTGAGTACTACCAAATCCTCCACCAATTGCAGTAAGTGCAAATCCGGTGCTATTAGTTCCACTGGTTGCGGCATTACTTGAAGATGGATTGCCGGTTCCACCACCTCCTATTGTAAATGAATATGTTGTTCCGGAAATTAGAGTAGTAGATCCTAAAAGTAGGCCGCCTGCACCGCCACCGGCTGCGCCGCCACCGCCGCCACCGGCAACTATGAGATAGTCAACAGTTAATACATTTGCCGGCCAGTTTGATCCCATTAAACTATTACGGACATCTGTTAATGACCAGAGTCCACTAGCACCTAAAGAAGATGGAAATTGAGCCATTTTAACTTATATCCTCATAACTACATGTGACAATAAGCGTATTTGCAGTGCCTGCAGTTGCTCCCAAACTATTATTTTCCTCCAAATAATATTGTGTATTTTTTTGTATAACTGTTACTGTAGCACCTACAGGAACTATAACATTACCTGCAATTGCAAATGCTGTTCCACCAACGTTGGCTGCATTGTACCAAGCAACAGTTACATTAGCTGTGCTAGCACCGTAATTAGCTACATTGAGTGTATTTACTTTTAAACACTTGCCACTACCAACAGCATTGTTTAATACCGTAGTTGCACTTGTACTTGTTAGGTTTGCACCCGTTGTTTTACCATTGATTGTTGTTGCACTGATTATGTTTGGTGCTGCCAT
>Ga0114967_10003804_pt1 | contig 12299 bp, 8 predicted proteins | sample M_130628_MF_Meta_FD_92639 | JGI IMG/M metagenome (GOLD analysis project Ga0114967, IMG submission 92639) | Freshwater microbial communities from Lake Montjoie, Canada to study carbon cycling - M_130628_MF_MetaG | ecosystem: Environmental > Aquatic > Freshwater > Lake | place: Lake Montjoie... | reverse complement strand
GAATACATAGAAAGAGTGAAAGAATGATTTTTTAGCTATTTTACTCGATTTTTAAGCAAAAATGCCCCAATTTCAACCGATTTTGGGGCATTTTCTTTAAAAAAGCCCCAAATTTAATTTGGCTGAAACCCAATTTTCCCCCACCTTTACCCTCCATTAAAACCACTAAATAATATTTAAAGATGGATTTAAAGCACATTCAGGACCTCGTTAAAATGGTAAACAAGTCGAATATAAGTGAATTGACCATTGAAGAAAAGGAATTCAAGATTACCATTAAGCAAAAGGAAGACAAATACGTAACCGCAGCGCCTGTTCAACTTGCACAGCCTGCGATAATGGCTCCCGCTGCTTCTCAACAAGCTTTTGCTCCTGCGTCAGCTGTTCCAGCTTCTGAAGTAAAATCTACTGATAATTTACTAACCATAAAAAGTCCTATGATTGGTACTTTTTATAGAAAAGCTGCTCCGGGTAACCCGAACCTTGTGGACGAGGGTGATGAGGTTAGATCAGGTACTCCTGTATGCATCATTGAAGCCATGAAGTTATTTAATGAAATCGAGAGTGAGATTTCTGGAAGAATAGTGAAGGTTCTTGTAGAAGATTCAACGCCTGTTGAATATGACCAACCATTATTCCTTGTAGAACCTGTCTAACACGTAACGTTGTTTTAAGGTTCATTTTTAATTTAATAGAATTGCATGACAAAAGATTCGAAGCTCAGTTTCAATAAAATTCTGATTGCCAACAGAGGCGAAATAGCACTTAGGGTCATCAGAACCTGTCGGGAAATGGGAATTAAAACAGTGGCTGTTTATTCTACCGCCGACAAGGATAGTCTTCATGTACGCTTTGCTGACGAAGCAGTATGTATAGGTAAGCCAGCTAGTACAGATTCATATTTGAATATTCCTCACCTCATGGCAGCAATGGAAATTACCAATGCTGATGCCGTGCATCCTGGATATGGATTTTTAGCTGAAAATGCTCGTTTTGCTGAAATTTGTAATGAATCCGGAGTGAAATTTATAGGCCCAACCCCTGATCAAATCAGGTCGATGGGTGATAAAATAACTGCGAAAGAAACCATGATCAAAGCAGGTGTACCTGTTGTTCCGGGTTCTGGAGGATTGTTGGAAAGTGTTGAGGAAGCAATAGTAATTGCTAAAGAAATAGGATATCCTGTTATTTTAAAAGCAACTGCTGGTGGTGGTGGCAAGGGAATGCGTGTTGTTTGGGCAGAGGCGGAAATAGAAAAAGCATACAACAATGCCAAAGCAGAGGCCTTAGCATCATTTAAAAATGATGGGGTATATATGGAGAAGTTTGTTGAAGAGCCTCGTCATATTGAAATTCAAGTGGCAGGCGATCGTTATGGAACGGTATGCCATATGAGTGAGCGTGATTGCTCTATTCAGCGACGCCACCAAAAATTGGTTGAAGAATCTCCTTCTCCGTTTATGACTGATGAGCTAAGGGAGAGAATGGGTGCTGCAGCAGTAAAAGCGGCTCAGGCTATAAATTATGAAAGTGTTGGAACGATAGAATTCCTGGTTGACAAGAATAGGAATTTTTATTTCATGGAGATGAATACCCGCATTCAAGTTGAACACTGTGTTACGGAAGAAGTAACAAATTTTGATTTGATTAAAGAGCAGATAAAAATTGCAGCAGGTGAACCTATTTCCGGCAAGCATTATCAACCTGAAATGCATGCCATTGAATGTCGTATAAATGCGGAAGATCCATACAATGATTTCAGACCAAGTCCAGGAAAAATCACTGTGTTGCATCAGCCGGGTGGACATGGAATTCGAATAGATTCTCATGTTTATGCAGGATATATTATTCCTCCTTTTTATGATTCTATGATTGCAAAAATTATTGCAGTAGCTCGAACAAGAAAGGAGGCAATCAATACCATGAGTAGGGCATTAAGTGAATATGTGATTGAAGGAGTTAAAACAACTATTCCATTTCATCAGCAGTTGATGAAGAATGAAGATTTCATAAAAGGGAATTTTACAACAAAGTTTTTGGATACATTTAAAATGCAATAATTTTTTAGCTTTTTTTAAAAAAGTAAAAGCCCCGCTTCTGCGGGGCTTTTTATTATTCAACTTTCCAATAGATTTGATTAGCGAAGGAATAACAACTCTCTGTATTTTGGTAATTCCCACTCTGAATCATCCACCAATAATTCAAGTTTATCAACTGAGTAGCGGATGTCATCAAACAATGGCTTCACTTTTTCACAATAAGCTATTGCCTTATCTCTAGAAGAGCTTAAGTTATTTGCTTCTTTTCTTGCTTCAGTCATTTTTTCAGCAATCACTTGCACTTTATTGATGTGCTCAGAAATTTCATTTAACACATTCATTTGTGCTGCATACGCATCAGCTTTCAAGCCAAGGTCCTTCAATCCTTTTACGTTATTGATCAACACATTTTGATAGCGGATAGCTGCTGGAAGAATATGATTGCCTGCTAAATCTCCGATTACACGGCCTTCAATTTGTACATATTTAATGTATTTTTCCAATTCGATTTCATGACGCGCTTCAAGTTCCGAATGAGTTAGGATCTTGTGTTTTGCAAAAAGACCTTTTGCTTTTTCTGTTACAAGAGCATCAAGTGCTAGTGGAGTTGTTTTGACATTTGGAAGTCCGCGTCTAGCAGCTTCTTCTTGCCACTCATCGCTATATCCATCCCCTTCAAATAATACTTTCTTAGAAGCGGTGATGTAGTTTTTGATCACTTGCATAATCGCAACTTCTTTCTTGTCTCCTTTTTCAATCAAGCTATCTACTTCAGATTTAAATGAAGATAGGGTTTCAGCCATGATGGTATTTAATACGGTCATGTTGTAACCACAGTTTGCAGAAGACCCAACCGCACGGAATTCAAATTTATTTCCAGTAAAGGCAAATGGAGATGTTCTGTTTCTATCTGTATTATCTAATAGAAGTTCAGGAATATTTTTATGGATGTCTAACTTCAACATCACCTCATCTTGCTCGTCAAATTTATTTCCAACACGACTTTCAACTTCATCCAATACTTTTGCGAGGTATCCACCTATGTAAGCAGAAATGATAGCTGGTGGTGCTTCGTTTGCCCCAAGACGGTGATCATTACCTGCAGAAGCAATAGCAGCTCTCAACAAATCAGCATGATCATGAACCGCTTTGATGGTGTTTACAAAAAATGCTAGAAACATCAAATTGGTCTTTGGCGTTTTACCAGGGGCAAGCAAGTTAATGCCTGTATCGGTTGCCATACTCCAATTGTTGTGCTTACCACTACCGTTGATACCAGCAAATGGTTTTTCATGAAGAAGCACTTTCAATTTATGACGCTTTGCAACTCGTGTCATCACATCCATTAATAATGTATTGTGATCTACTGCAAGATTGAGTTCTTCGAAAATTGGAGCACACTCAAATTGAGCCGGCGCTACTTCATTGTGACGTGTACGTAGAGGAATACCTAAACGATATGATTCATATTCAAAGTCCCTCATGAAGTCGTATACTCTTTCAGGAATTGAACCGAAATAGTGATCTTCTAATTGTTGACCTTTAGAAGGGGCATGGCCAAACACGGTACGTCCAGTCATAATCAAATCAGGACGAGCATTAGCAAGACCTTCATCAATTACAAAGTATTCTTGTTCCCATCCAAGGGTCGCAGTTACCTTTCCTACATTTTTATCGAAGTAGTGGCAAACATCAACTGCTGCTTTATTTAATGATTCAATTGATTTTAGTAATGGTGCTTTATAGTCAAGTGACTCACCTGTATACGAAACAAATATGGTCGGAATGCACAGCGTTAGGCCAGTCCCAATGTTCATGATAAACGCTGGAGAAGTTGGATCCCATGCAGTATATCCACGTGCTTCAAATGTTGCGCGAAGGCCACCACTCGGGAATGATGATGCATCAGGCTCTTGTTGAGCAAGAGCATTACCATCGAATTCTTCGATTCCAGAACCATCATACTTTAACGTAAAGAATGAATCATGCTTTTCAGCTGAAGTTCCAGTTAATGGTTGAAACCAGTGTGTATAATGTGTTACGCCTTTTGCTTGTGCCCATTGCCTCATTCCTGCAGCAATATAATTTGCTACATTTCTGTCAATCTTTTGGCCAGATTTAATTGAATTGGCTAAGCTTTTGTAAGCATCATCGCTCAAAAACTCTCTTGCAGTTTTTAACGTGAATACACTTTCACCAAAAATCGCTGTGATTTTGGCAGGACTTTCTACCTTTACCCCTTCCTTCGTAGAGGTTAGGTTGTCAATGGCTTTGAAACGTAGTGACTCCATAATTTTATTGATTTTAGATGGCACAAAAGTCATTAAAATTTATGGGAATGTCAAGTATTTTATTCCGTTTCTTTATAATTTTCGACTACTTGTGAAAAAAATCTGCATATTTTTTTTAGAAGCATCTAAATTTCAAGCGAAAAGTCATTAAATCTAATGTATATAAATAGTTTTAATATGTTTTTGAGTTTGATTGTTTTATAGTTCGATGCAATTCAATCCATATATTCACTTCCTTTATACTACTCTTTTTAAGTTTTAACGTTAAAGTCATTCATATGATAAAATATTATATATGTTTTTCATGCTTTGTTTTTTCATTTTTTTACTCTTTTGCACAACGGCCTGCACAAGGACCAATATCTGATACCGTTTTTCAGCCCATTAATTTCGGGTATAAATTGGTTTGGGAGGATGAGTTTCTGGGGAATGAGCTGGATCAAACAAAATGGAAAGTTCGTGGTATTGGTAAGCGCGCTCTTGGTTATGTTTCAGCGGAGGCAGTAAAAGTTGAAGAGGGGGTATTGAAATTGTTCGCTCTTAAGCAGGGAGATTCGATGTTAATCAGTGCCGTAGGAACGCAAGATTTATACATGCCCAAATTTGGTTATTATGAGTGTCGCGCACAACTACAAAGTTCTCCTGGAGTATGGGGAGCATTTTGGTTGCAATCTCCAAGGCTTTCAGAAGGCGACAACCCTATGCTGCATGGCGCTGAAATTGATATCATGGAGTTTTTTAAAAAATTGGGACGAGACATAGCCTCCCATAATGTTCATTGGGGTCCCTATGGGAAGGGTCAACATACTACACATGGTATGCAAAGCTACCTCAGGGGGCTGAGTAAAGGCTTTCACACCTTTGGTTTGGAATGGACTCCAGAAAAATATGTTTTTTATATCGACGGTCTTAAATTCTATGAAGTCACGGATGGGGTATCTCATATCGAAGAGTATATTATTTTAAGTATGGAACTACCAAACGATAAAAAAGAAATGAGAAAAACAACCTTTCCAGACGTATTTACTGTTGATTATGTAAGGGTCTATCAAAAGTGAAAAAATCAATCAAATAATGTGCTGTATTAATTGACTGATTTCACCCAAGTGTATATTTTTATTCCCTTTTCTGTTTGCCTTTTATGACCCTTCATATTTTTAATTACCTTTGGGCATCTTAAAAAATTATGGATACAACTGTTGATACCGCGAAACAACTTGGCTTACTTCCCGACGAATTTGAAAGCATTAAAAAAATTCTTGGTCGTGTACCTAACTTTAATGAATTGGCTGCCTATTCTGTGATGTGGAGCGAACATTGCAGTTATAAAAACTCTATTCGTTGGCTAAAAACACTTCCAAGGGAAGGGAATAAATTACTTGTAAAAGCAGGTGAAGAAAATGCAGGTCTTGCAGATATCGGCGATGGATACGGTGTTGTGTTTAAAATAGAATCACATAATCATCCATCAGCCATTGAGCCATTTCAAGGTGCCGCAACAGGAGTAGGGGGAATTCATAGAGATATTTTCACAATGGGTGCAAGGCCAATAGCAGCATTGAATTCGCTTCGATTCGGAAATATTAATGATGATAAAACAAAGCACTTGCTAAAAGGTGTCGTTGCAGGCATTGGACATTATGGAAATTGTTTTGGTGTTCCAACTGTTGGAGGTGAAGTGTATTTCGAAAATTGTTATCATACCAATCCATTAGTTAATGCCATGAGTGTTGGCATTGTAAAAATTGGACAAACGGTTAGTGCAACTGCTGAAGGCGAAGGCAATCCGGTATTTATTGTGGGGTCAGCTACTGGAAAAGATGGAATTGGTGGTGCTTCGTTTGCTTCAGCTGATATTACGGCAGATAGTGCCCAGGATCTTCCATCTGTTCAAGTGGGTGATCCATTTCAGGAAAAAAAGTTACTCGAAGCATGTATTGAATTGATACCCCAAGGGGCACTTGTTGGTATGCAAGATATGGGTGCAGCAGGAATCATTTGTTCAACGGCAGAAACCAGTGCTAAGGGTGGAGTTGGTATGCGCATTGATTTAGATAAAGTGCCGAAGCGTCAACAGAATATGAAAGCATGGGAACTTTTGCTGAGTGAAAGTCAAGAGCGCATGTTGATGGTAGTAAAAAAAGGAAGAGAACAAGAAGTGCTTGATGTTTTTGAAAAGTGGGACTTGCCATGTTCAGAAATTGGGGAAGTCACATTAGATGGTATGTTGAAGTTTTATATGAATGGCCAGCTTGAGGCTGAATTGCCAGCAGAAAGTTTAGTGTTGGGTGGAGGTGCGCCAGTATATGAAAGGACATATGTTCGTCCAGAATATTTCAAGCATATCAATGCATTTGATCCAGCAACTATTTCTGTTCCATCGGATTTGAAATCCATTGCTGAACAACTGGTTGTTATTCCAAATATTGCCAGCAAGCGTTGGGTGTATAATCAATATGACAGCATGGTTGGTACTGGAAATACTTCAACAAATCAGCCAAGTGATGCTTCTGTGGTATTGGTTAAAGAAACAGGTAAAGCATTGGCCATAACAACGGATTGCAATAGTCGATATGTATATGCTGATCCTTACCAAGGAACTATGATTGCGGTAAGTGAAGCAGCTAGAAATATTGTATGTAGTGGGGGTAATCCATTAGGCGTTACCAATTGCCTGAACTTTGGAAACCCATATGATCCTGAAGTGTATTATCAATTCGTATATGCAATCAAAGGAATGGGTGAGGCTTGTCTTAAGTTTGATACACCAGTAACAGGTGGTAATGTTAGTTTTTATAATCAAAATCCAGATGGTGCTGTTTATCCTACGCCTACAATTGGGATGGTTGGATTATTGGATTCTGATGAAGATAAAATGACATTGGGCTTCAAGCATGATGGCGATTCAATTTACTTGATTGGAAAATCAACCAATGATATTGGATCATCAGAATATCTTCATAAAATTTGCGGTGTTGAATTCTCTCCAGTGCCCCATTTCAATCTTGAAGATGAATTTGCCTTACAACAAGAATTGTTATCACTCATAAAAAGTAAGTTGATTGTTTCTGCACACGACATAAGTGAAGGTGGGCTGTTTATTACATTGCTTGAGAGTGCTTTTGTGCAAGTACTTGGGTTTGATGTAAATCAACTGGATTTATCCATTCGTCCAGACGCGTTTTGGTTTGGTGAATCTCAAAGTCGCGTTGTAGTTTCAGTGTCGCCAGAAAACGTAGGTGCATTTGAAAAAGCAATGAGCGCTAATACGTCAAGCTGTATCAAGCTTGGTTCAGTAAAAGGAAGTGATGTTGTAGTGGGTGCTGAGAGTTGGGGAAAGGTAAGTTCATGGCAAAAGCAATACTGTGAAGTACTTGATAAGCATATGGCGTCATAAATCATTCATTCTTATTATTCACTTGCTAGATTAAGTAAGGATTGTATCTTCTTTTTCGTGTCATGGGCCCACTCATGCTCGAGAATACTAAATACTGCTGAATCTCTTCTGGTGCCATCTATATTGTAGTGTGTATTCCTCAATACTCCTTCAAACTGACATCCAAGTTTTTCAAGAGACATGATGCTTCTTTCATTTTGGGTATTGACCTCAAAGGATACTCTTTCCATTTCCAGTTCTTCAAATGCAAATGAAAGCATCATGAATTTTACATGACGATTAATGCCCGTTTCTTGAAAAGCTTTTCCATACCACGTATATCCAATCTTGATTGTTTTTTGTAGTGTATTGATGTCATAAAATCTCGTGGATCCAGCAAATGCTGAAACTGCTTTATCAAACACAATAAATGGGATTTCAGCCCCTATTGCTGCTTTTTGTATTGCTTTGTCGATATAATTTCTGAAGTTATCCGCACCAGTTACTTGCTCAAACGAATATTTCCAGAGTGAAGGCTCTTCTATTGCAAAGTGCAGTAGGTGGGAATAGTCTTGGGGAGTTAGTAAAGTTAATTTAGCACGATTGTCTTCAAGTATGATGTTTTGTTCTGGCATGTTTTAATCTAACGTATTTCAAATAAAACCAGGTTAGCTTTATCCCCTCCATTGATTTTGATTGTGCAGGGGTAAACAGGACGGATATATCCATAGTCTTCTTCTTCTAATCCTATTTTAACGCGAGTTTCTGGTTGAGTAATAGTGACTTCTTCTCCAGATACCATGATGGCTATAATTGGGCCTCTTCCTGAAAATTGGATAGTTGGATTTTCATTAGTCAGCTCAATTTTATAGGCTACACATCTGTCGGAGACAAATGCAGTATCATACGGTAGTCTTTCCCAAGCCGGGTTTTCTGTTATGGCATATTTTGAAAGCAGTTCTATATCGTAAGCATGTAATCTTAGGTTGGAAGAAACCCCAACACGGTGTGTAACACCACCAGTTTGGTAACTAGCGTACCACGCATAGCCTTTTTTAGAATTCAATTTTTGCCAAGGGGTATTGAGTACTTGGTTGTCATAGTTAACATCAGTCAGAAATATAAATGCAGAGGGAGTTTCGTGAATGTGGAATAAACTAGTGTCGCCATCTGCTATTTCGGCACTTATAACTCTACTATATTTATTCGTTAGTACTGGAACATGCCTAGGTTCTTCTCGTACAGGCACTATTTTTTGACCAACAGATTTTTCGATACAAATGAACATTGTCAAGGTCAAAAAGCTGACCCTAAGGGCTGTGAATAACATATAGCTACTGTTTAAAATTATGCTAATAATTGTGGTGCACTTCAATCTCACGAATTTAGGATATTAAAATTATCCACATGAACATCATTTCTTTTCTAGAAGATAAATAAATGGTAAATTTGCATGACCTCTTTAAGTTATTTAATTACTTTCTGCTGGTCCATTTTTTTTATATTATCAACGGACCAAAACCTGATTTCAGGATTCATTTAACGGGAGATCTAGTATATGACAAAGTATGTATTTGTTACTGGCGGTGTTACATCCTCATTGGGGAAAGGCATCATTGCGGCTTCATTGGCTAAGCTATTGCAAGCAAGAGGATTTAAAGTGACTATCCAAAAATTCGACCCATATATAAATGTTGATCCAGGAACATTGAATCCATATGAACATGGAGAATGTTTTGTTACAGAGGATGGCGCAGAAACTGACTTGGACCTTGGGCACTACGAACGTTTCCTGAATACGTTTACATCACAAGCAAATAATGTTACAACAGGAAGAATTTATCAAACAGTAATCAATAAAGAAAGAGAAGGTGCTTTTTTAGGTAAAACAGTACAGGTTATTCCACATATTACGGATGAGATTAAACGGAGAATGCAGCTTCTAGCACAAGAAGGCTTTGATATTATTATCACTGAAATAGGGGGTACTGTCGGAGATATAGAAAGTTTACCATTTATAGAGGCTGTTCGTCAGTTGCAATGGGAATTGCCTGACGATGATTGTCTAGTAGTACACCTAACGTTAATTCCGTATCTAAGGGCAGCAAAAGAATTAAAAACCAAGCCTACTCAGCATAGTGTGAGGATGATGAGTGAAAATGGAGTGCATCCGGATATTTTGGTGTGTAGAACTGAACATCCGTTGACTAACGAGTTGAAAGCCAAGTTGGCGCTTTTTTGTAATGTAAAAACAGATGCTGTCATTGAAGCAGCAGATGCCAGCAGTATATACGAGGTTCCATTGCTCATGCAGCAGGAACAGCTCGATATTATTTGTTTGAAGAAACTAAATATAACATGGTATCCTGAACCAGATTTGACTATTTGGAAAGGATTTCTATCTAAATTAAACAACCCCAAATCAGAAGTTAATATAGGCCTAATTGGAAAATACATAGAGTTACAAGATGCTTATAAGTCAATCTTAGAAGCATTCATTCATGCAGGAGCAATGAATGAATGTAAGGTGAATATCGTGAATGTGCATAGTGAATTCATCGATACTGAAAACGTTGAATCAAAATTAAATGGATTGGACGGATTATTGGTCGCCCCTGGATTTGGTCACCGTGGCATCGACGGTAAAATTCTTGCGGTACAATATGCACGTGAAAATGCGCTGCCATTTTTTGGTATATGTTTAGGTATGCAAATGTCTGTTATCGAGTTTGCACGAAATAAAGTTGGCTTGGCTGGTGCTCATTCAACTGAAATGGATTCGAACACACCTTATCCTGTAATTGATTTGATGGAAGGTCAAAAGAACATCACCAACAAGGGCGGAACTATGCGATTAGGAAGTTATCCGTGCAAAATCGAGAAAGGTTCACTTGCTTATGAGATATATCAATCAGAGGTGATTTCGGAGCGCCATCGTCACCGTTGGGAATTTAATAACGATTACAAAGAATCATTTAAGGCAGCGGGCTTGAAAGCCAGTGGGATTAACCCTGAAACTGATTTGGTTGAGATAGTTGAGATTCCCGGCCATCCATTTTTTATCGGAGTTCAATATCATCCAGAATTGAAGAGCACGGTTGAAGCTCCTCATCCGCTGTTTGTCCATTTTGTAAAAGCGGCCAAAGCCTTTAGCCAGAGAAAAGCCGTTGTTTAAAATTATACAGAGGTTCCTGCCCCTTTGCTGTAAGTTCCTTCATACATAGGTGGTTTCAAATTAACCTTGAATTCAATTCCCTTCATTACCTTTGGCCCCTCAACTTGAAATCACATGAAATTTGAAAAAAGTTCAGTAATTGGTATTGTGCTGTTAGGTATCCTTTTGATTGGATATTTTTACTTTACGCGTCAAGGACAAATTCAATTGGAGGCGAAACAGAAGCATTTGCAGGATTCCATTGCAGCCATTGTCCCCACTATTCAAGATCCCCAAAGCGAGGTTAAATTAATCGATAGCTCAAAGGTAAAAGCTATAGTTCCCGGAACCTTTCAGCAAAATGGTGCTGCAAGAGAGTCATTTTTGACGTTGGAAAACGATGTTGTTTCGATCGTTTTTACCAACAAAGGTGGTCAGCCCAAGTCTGTAAGACTAAAGCAATACGCGTCCGGTGATTCGGGAAATGTGACCTTATCGTCTAGTGATTTCAATAAACTTTCTTATTCAATAAATACAGGGAATAATCAAACAGCGAATACGGCTGATTTATTCTTTACGTCATCTTCTATCGAAAAAACTGAAGATGGGTCATCATCTTTAACATTCACCCTGTCAGATTCCACAGGTAGATCAATAGAACATCGCTATAGATTGAAAAAGGGTGAATACATGTTTGAGTGGGATCTATTCGCTAATGGATCCGATAAATTATTTACGGGAAATTCAGTTAATATACTTTGGCAAGTACAAGCAGATCAGCAAGAACGTGATATTAAAACCGAAAAGCGTGAAACACAATTGGGCATCATGGGTGCTGATGGGTTTGATTATTTCACCATGTCTGAGGGGTTGAATAAAACCTGGGAAAATGGATTGAAATGGTTTGGTGTTAAACAGAAGTTTTTCAACACCACAATCATCGCACAGAATGGATTTAGCTTTGCAGAAGTAACCTGTAGAGTGCCTGCTGATTCTCAACGCATAGTTGCACAATCCATAGCCAATTTACGGTCTACTTTTCCTGCAACTTCGCAAACACTCATTCCTTTTAAAATATATATAGGTCCAAATGATTTCTCAATCCTTAAGAAGTATAAGATGGATCTTGAGGATATGGTCAATCTTGGCCAAGGGGTTTATGCATTTGTGAAATATATCAATCGCTGGATTGTACTACCAGTTTTTGAATTTTTCAGTCATAATTTAACTAGTTTAGGATTAGCAATCATGTTGCTCACCATTGCAATTCGATTAATTACTTCTCCTTTGGTCTATTCTTCCTATGTGAGTGGTGCCAAGATGAAGGCCTTGAAGCCTGAACTTGATGTCTTGAAGCAGAAGTATAAGGATGATCAGCAGACGTATAGCATGGAGCAAATGAAATTGTATCGTGTAGCGGGTGTAAATCCATTGGGGGG
>Ga0114967_10003798_pt1 | contig 12319 bp, 10 predicted proteins | sample M_130628_MF_Meta_FD_92639 | JGI IMG/M metagenome (GOLD analysis project Ga0114967, IMG submission 92639) | Freshwater microbial communities from Lake Montjoie, Canada to study carbon cycling - M_130628_MF_MetaG | ecosystem: Environmental > Aquatic > Freshwater > Lake | place: Lake Montjoie... | reverse complement strand
TTCACTAAAATTCATCACAGATGCAAAATCTGAGACATCTATCTTTGGCAGAGCTAACGACTCTGTTAGCTACATTTCAGGAAAAGCCTTATCGCGCTAAGCAAATTTACGAATGGATATGGAAGCATAATGTAGCAAGTATAGAAGATATGAGTAACATTTCTAAAGAATTAAGAGATGAACTTTCCAAAAATTATTTTATTAAAAAAGTAGGTATCGACGAAAAGCAAGTAAGCGAAGACGGTACTATTAAAAACCGATTTATGCTACGCGATGCGTATGTAGTAGAAGGAGTTTTAATTCCTACGGATAAGAGATATACAGCATGTGTAAGCAGCCAAGTAGGATGCAGCCTTACATGTAAGTTTTGTGCTACTGGCAAAATGAATAGAGAGCGCAATTTAGATTATGATGAAATTTATGACCAAGTAGCTATCATCAATCAGCAAACCCAAGAGCATTATGGGCAAAAGCTAAGCAATATCGTTTATATGGGGATGGGAGAACCATTACTGAATTATAAAAATGTATTGAAAAGTATAGAGCGCATTACTAGCCACGAAGGTTTAGGAATGGCGAATAGTAGAATTACAGTTAGTACAGCTGGCATTGCCAAAATGATAAAACAATTAGGCGATGATAAAGTAAAATTTAATTTGGCTGTAAGCTTGCATGCTGCAAACGATGCCAAGCGTAACGAAATTATGCCTATTAATGAGTCTAATAATCTAGAAACATTAATAGAGGCTTTAAACTATTATTACGCAGCTACAAAAAACAAAGTAACCTTCGAGTATATTTTGTTTAGTAACTTTAATGATAGTATACAAGATGCAAAAGAGTTAGTAAAAATTTGCAGACAAGTTCCTAGTAAAGTAAATTTAATAGAATATAATCCTGTAGAAGGTGTTGCATTTATTAAACCCGACGAAGAAAGAACAATGGCATTTATGCACTTTTTAGAAGATCATAAAATTACTGCCAGATTGCGCCGCAGTCGCGGAAAAGATATAGATGCTGCTTGTGGCCAATTGGCCAATAAAGCAAAAAATTCTGTGCAATAAAAAAATTGACTGCTAATTTTTTCAGTTGAAATAAAACTGTAATCAAAAATAATATTACCATCATCAATAAAAAATAATCAATCATGGCATACGAAAAAAAATCTGGCAAATCGCCTAGCTACTTTGAAAAAACTTTCAAACCAGCACCCAAAGAAAGAAAAATTACCAACAAAGAATTTAGCAAATTGCCATCGGAAAGAGATGTAAAAAAAGGTGATGATGAAGAAGATAAATACAAACCACAACGTGTAGATTTTAAAAAAATAAATAGCGATAGAAGAAACCGTAGCGAAGGTGGTGTAAGTGGTTATGATAGACGCAAAGCAGACGATGGTAGAAAATCTTTTGGAGATAGAAAACCATTTAATAGCGACAGACGCAGTAATGATGGCGAAAGAAGACCATATAATAATGATAGAAACCGTGAAGGTGGTGAAAGAAAATCCTATGGAGATAGAAAACCATTTAATAGCGACAGACGCAGTAATGATGGCGAAAGAAGACCATACAATAATGATAGAAACCGTGAAGGTGGTGAAAGAAAATCCTATGGAGATAGAAAACCATTTAACAGCGATAGACGCAGTGATGATGGCGAAAGAAGACCATATAATAATGATAGAAACCGTGAAAGTGGTGAAAGAAAATCGTATGGAGATAGAAAACCATTTAACAGCGATAGACGCAGTGATGATGGCGAAAGAAGACCATATAACGACAGAAAAAGCAGCACTGGATTTAGCAGAAATAGTTATAATGATGCTAGAAGAGATGCAGGTGGCACCAGTAATTTTTACGATAAGAAGAAAGAAGAATGGAAACAAAAAGATGAAGCTGCAAGAAAAGAATACAGCCAAAGAGGTGGCTATAAAGGCAGACCAGAAAATAAAATAGAAGGTTTTAACCAAGATAAAGCAAAACCTAAAAAATTTGACACCCCTTATGTAAATGCAAGAGGTGATATGTACCAAGATGACAGTGTAGAATTTAGCCACAACAAACGCAATCAACGTTTAGAAGAGTTGGAAATGCGTGGTGAAGAACAAATGCCATTAAATAAATACATCGCACATTGCGGCGTTTGCAGCCGAAGAGAAGCAGCCGAAATTGTAAAAGAAGGTCGTATTACCGTAAATGGTAAGGTAGAAACTAGCCCAGGTTACAAAGTGCAAGATGAAGATGTCATAACTTTAGATGACAAAAAAATGATACCACAAGAAAATCAAATGTATGTGCTACTAAATAAGCCTAAAGATTTTATTACTACCAGCGAAGACCCTGAAGGCAGAAAAACGGTAATGGATTTAGTAGCCAATGCATGCGACGAAAGAATTTATCCTGTAGGCCGCTTAGATAGAAATACAAGCGGATTATTATTACTAACAAACGATGGCGATTTGGCAAATAAATTATCGCATCCTAAATATAGAGTAAAAAAATTATACCAAGTAAACCTAGATAAACCATTATCTAAAATACATCATAAAGAAATTTTAGCAGGCTTAGAACTAGAAGATGGCGTAGCAGAAGTAGATGAATTGGAATTTATAGACCTTGCAGATTTAAGCAAAATTGGGATTCAAATTCATAGTGGGAAAAATAGAATTGTGCGCAGAATATTTGAATCATTAGGCTACGAAGTAAAGCAATTAGATAGAGTTACTTATGCTAACCTAACTAAGAAAAATTTGCCGCGTGGTAGTTGGAGATATTTAACACCAACGGAAATAAAATTTTTAAAACATTTTAATTCCAATGCATAAATGAGTAAAGAAAAATTAAGCATTATCCACGAATCGAATAATTATATATTTGTAAATAAGCCAAGCGGCATGCTGTCTATATTAGATAGGCACGATCCAACACTGCCAAGTGCTATAGCAATATTGCGTAAAGAATATGGTGATGTTTTTATTGTGCACCGTATAGATAAAGATACCAGCGGCTGTTTGGTATTTGCCAAAAACGAAAGTGCACACCGGCATGCAAGTATAGCTTTTGAAACGCGCCAAGTAACCAAAAAGTATTTAGGTATTGTGCATGGTGCTCCACCACAAGACAGTGGTACAATCAAAGATAAAATTATGGATCATCCTGTAATAAAAGGCAAGATGATTGTAAATGCAAAAGAAGGGAAAGAAGCTATTACAAACTATACTGTAATAGAAAAATTTTCTGGCTATGCATTGGTAGAGTTTCATATACTTACAGGTAGAATGCATCAAATACGTATTCATTGCCAAAACCTTGGATGCCCATTATTATGCGATCCCATTTATGGAAAAGACGAGCAAATATTTGTAAGTAAGTTCAATAAAAAATATGCATTAAGTAAATACGAAGAAGAAGAAAAACCAATTTTAAATAGACTAGCATTGCATAGCGCTAGTATTGCTTTCAAAAACGAAGCAGGCGAAGAAGAATGTGCATCAGCACCACTTTTTAAAGATATGAGTGCTACGCTACAACAAATGAGAAAGTGGTTGAAGAAATAATTGTTGGAACATTTGATAGGATGAACAATATTGTAGTTAAATTAATTAGCAAGGCAATTCTACGTAGTAAATAAAAATAATTTAAAGTTTATGCAAATTCCTACCATTATTTATTTTAGTAAAATCAAATTAATAAAATTAGTATTTATATCTGCTATTGCAGCAGGAAGTGGACTATGGTTTTTAATTGCACAACCACAGATAGATGCATATTTATTAAATGATATTTTTGTAAAAAACACTTTGGGTGTATTATGTACAGTTATAGGATTGTTTGGTTTTATTTCTTTTACAGTAAAAATATTTACAAAAAATCCTGCAATTGTAATTGCAGAAAATGGATTGCAAGATAATACTAGTGTAATAGCAATTGGATTTGTTCCATGGTCTGCAATGGCATCTATTACTGCTAAAGAAATTCAAGTAAGCGCATTTAGCAAGCAAAAATTTATAAGCATTACTGTAAAAAATCCTGATGAATTTCTACAAAAACAACGCAACCCTTTTGCACGAAAGATGATGCAACTAAATAACAAACATTATCAATCCTTGATTAGTATTTCTTGTAATGGCGTACAAAATAGTTTTGATGAAGTGTATCAAACCATTACTAGTTTTTTTGATGCTTATCAATTGCAACACAGAGATGCAGAAAGGAATCAAATACTGCAGCAAGAATTATAATCTGCATAAAATCTAACTACTATTCACTATTCCCTAATCACTATTCCCTAATTTTACCGCCATGCAATTAATACAAGTTAATACCCCAGCTCTTGCACAAGCTTGGATAGAAATGCCTTTGGATATTTACAAAAACGATCCAATGTATATAAGGCCTTTAGATAAAGATATTCAGGAAGTATTTGATGCCAAAAAAAATAAATTATTGAAAAGCGGAGAATGTGAGAGGTGGTTGTTTGCAAATGATGCAGGTAAATACATAGCGCGAGTAGCAGTATTTATAAATAAAAAATATAAGCAAAGCCAACCAACCGGAGGCATTGGTTTTTTTGAATGTATTAACGATAAAATAGTGGCACATCATGTGTTTGACAAAGCCAAAGAATGGCTGCAAGCAAGGGGTATGGAGGCAATGGATGGTCCAATCAATTTTGGCGAAAGAGATAGATGGTGGGGCTGTTTGATAAACGGATTTGACGAACCATTGTATTGCATGAATTACAATCCCTCGTATTATCAAGAGTTGCTGGAAAGCTATGGTTTTCAAATTTACTTTAATCAATTATGCTTTGGCATGAACCGAAAAAATGGATTGGCAGATAGATTTATAAAATGGAGTGCGCATTATGCCAAAGACCCAGATTTCGAAGTAAGGCATATAGAAAAAAATAAATTAGATAAATACGCTGAAGATTTTTGCAACGTATATAATGCAGCATTTGCAAAACATGGCGAAGGAAAAACTATGGATGTGCGCGTTACAAAAAAAATGTTTCAAACCATGAAGCCCATTATGGATGAAAAAATTTCGTACTTTGTTTATTATAAAAACGAACCAGTGGCCATGTGGCTGAATCTACCAGACCTGAATCAATATTTTAAATATTGCAATGGCAAATTTGGCATTATTCAAAAGCTGCAATTTTTATATCGACAGAAATTTAGAAAAGGAAATCGTTTTTTAGGTGTTGTATATGGCGTAGCACCTGCTTGGCAAGGTAAAGGCGTAGATGCTATGATGATGGTGGCTTGCAGAGATTATTTAGAAAAAACCAATGCCTATGAAAGATATGAAATGCAATGGATTGGCGATTTTAATCCGCGAATGGTAAACCTTGCAAAAAATTTGGGTGCAGAAGAAGTTCGTCGTTTAGCTACATTTAGATATTTATTTGATAGAACGATAGCGTTTAAAAGAATGGCGAGTTTAGGATAATTTATAACAAGACGCAAGTAGCAGGTAGTAAGATTGTGTATTTTCCTTTAATTGTAGAAAAAAAATTATCCTAGTATTTGATTTTCAATAAATGGAAATAAAATAGAATTTTTCAAAATTTGCAGACAAAAAATACTTGCTACTTATGTCTCAATACTTGCTACTTACTACTATTATATTACCTTTGCGCTCATTCCGTCAATACAATAAATTTAGATATGTTAAGAACTCATACATGTGGTGCATTAAGAATAAGCGATGTAAATAGCACAGTTACATTAAGTGGCTGGGTGCAAGCTGTCAGAAAATTTGGTAGCATTACATTTGTAGATTTGCGCGATAGGTATGGCATTACGCAAATATATTTTGATGAAACAAAAAATGCTCAGTTAGATGAAAACGGATTAGGTAGAGAATTTGTGCTACAAGTGCATGGCAAAGTAATAGAACGTAGTAATAAAAATTTAAATATTCCTACCGGCGAAATTGAAATTGCGGTAGAAAATTTTACCATATTAAACAAAGCCAATACTCCTCCATTTACTATCGAAGATAATACAGATGGTGGCGAAGAATTGCGCATGAAATATCGTTATTTAGATTTAAGGCGCGCACCTGTGCGTAACAACTTAGAGTTGCGTTACAAAGTAAATCGTGCTGCGCGTACCTACTTAGATGCGCAGCAGTTTATAGAAGTAGAAACACCATATTTAATAAAAAGCACACCAGAAGGCGCCAGAGATTTTGTAGTGCCAAGCCGCATGAACCAAGGTCAGTTTTACGCATTACCGCAAAGTCCTCAAACCTTTAAGCAATTACTAATGGTAAGTGGCTACGATAGGTACTATCAAATAGTAAAATGTTTTAGAGATGAAGATTTGCGCGCAGACCGCCAACCTGAGTTTACTCAAATAGATTGCGAGATGAGTTTTGTAGAGCAAGAAGATATTCTACAAACTTTCGAAGGTATGATGCGCCATATTTTTAAAGAAGTAAAAGGCATAGATTATACAGAAGAAATTGCACGTATGACATGGGACGAAGCAATGACTACTTATGGCAATGATAAACCAGACATTCGTTTTGATATGCAACTAAACCACATCAATGATTTAGTAAAGAATAAAGGTTTTAAAGTTTTTGATGATGCAGAGTTGGTGGTAGCCATTTGCGCAGAAGGCTGTGGCGAATATACGCGTAAGCAATTAGACGAATTAACGGATTGGGTAAAAAGACCACAGATAGGCATGAGTGGTTTGGCATATATTAAATGCAATGCAGATGGCACACATAAAAGCAGTGTAGATAAATTTTACACCGCAGAAGATTTAAAAACTATTGCAGATAAATGTAATGCAAAACCTGGTGATTTAATTTTCATTATGAGTGGCACATACGAAAAAACGCTAAAAGCTATGAGCGACCTACGTATGGAAATGGGTACTCGCCTAGGATTGCGTAAGCCTGACGAATATAAATTATTATGGGTATTAGATTTTCCATTATTCGAGTATGATGAAGATGGTAATCGATGGGTAGCGCGTCACCATCCGTTTACAAGCCCTAAGCCTAGCCATATAGAGGTGATGATAAATAATAATCCTAAGATAGAAAATGCTGATAAATACTTAGAGCATCCATATGCAGGCATTAAAGCCAATGCGTATGATATGGTATTAAATGGTAATGAGATAGGTGGCGGAAGCATACGTATTTTTAATAAAGAGTTGCAACAAAAAATGTTTGCTGCGCTTGGGATGGATGAACACGAAGCTGAAGAAAAATTTGGATTTTTATTAGGCGCATTTGAATATGGTGCTCCACCACATGGTGGTATTGCATTTGGCTTCGATAGACTTTGTGCATTGCTTGGCGGTAGCGAAAGCATTAGAGATTTTATTGCATTTCCAAAAAACAACAGCGGCAGAGATGTAATGATAGACGCCCCTAGCGAAATAGATGAGGTGCAGAAAAAGGAGTTGGGATTGTAGGGGAAGAAAAAAAGAATTAATTGACATACAATATTAAGTGTCATATATGCTTTGTAACCATGGTATAAAAACCCAAAAGCAAGTAAAAAATCTGCACAAGATTAATATATTTGCAAGTAATTAAAACCATTTTTATTGTATGGCTACCGACATACGCATAGATGAAATTATTGCTAAAAATCAAGCTTTTGCACAACCTATTTTAAAGCATCTTAGAAAATTAGTACACACTGCCTGCCCAGATGTAGAAGAAAAAGTAAAATGGGGAATGCCGCATTTTTATTATCATGGGGAAAGTATGTGCCACATGGCAGGGTTCAAAGCACACTGTGCATTTGGATTTTGGAAAGCTAGTTTGATGAAAAATACATCCTTGATGAAAAATGCTGCAAGTGAATCTGCAATGGGACATTTAGGTAGAATAACTTGCCTAAAAGATTTACCAGCTGATAAAGTAATATTAGGATATTTAAAAGAAGCCATGCAGCTAAATGAAATGGGTATCAAAGTAAAAAAAGCACCCAAGGCAGAAGTGGTAGTACCTGCTATGCCAGCAATTATGCAAGCTGCTTTACGTGAAAATAAAAAAGCAAATATTGCATTTGAAGCATTTGCACCAAGCCATAAAAAAGAATACATTCATTGGATAGCGCAAGCCAAAACAGAGGCAACACAGTTAAAAAGATTAGAACAAGCTTTAGAATGGATTGCAGAAGGCAAAGGCAGAAATTGGAAGTACCATAAGATATAGCATAAATTTCTAATCAAAAAAAAGAGACCCAATCTCTTGCGTCTCTTTTGTAAAATCTTATAGCTATTTCAAAGTTTCAGAAAGCCAGCTATAAAACTCCCTCTGCCATACTTGCGCATTTTGTGCTTTTAGTACCCAATGATTTTCTTCTGGCAGGTATAATAGTTTGCTTTTAATGCCCTTTAATTGAGCTGTTTGAAATGCTGCAAATCCTTGCTCATTACCTACACGAAAATCTTTTCCGCCTTGCACTATCATGATTGGTGTGTTCCAGTTATCTGCATAATGTGCGGGATTAAATTTTGTATAAGCATCATTGTTTTTATCCCAATAAGGGCCGCCAATATCAAAATTAGCAAACCATAGTTCTTCTGTATTGCCATACCAACTTTGCAAATCAAATAAGCCATCATGTGCTATAAAACTTTTAAAGCGATTGTTGTGCACACCTGCCAACATAAATACACTATAACCACCATAGCTAGCACCAACGGCGCCGCATTTTTTTGCATCTACATATTTTTCTTTAGCTACATCATCAAAAGCACTTAAGTAATCTTGTATAGCTTGGCCACCCCAATCTTTACTAATTGCTTCGTTCCATTGTGTGCCCCAACCTTGGCAACCGCGGCGGTTTGGTATCACTACTATATACCCTTGGCTTGCCATCAATTGAAAGTTCCATCTAAAACTATAAAACTGACTAATCGTACCTTGTGGTCCGCCTTGGCAATAAAGCAATGTTGGATATTTTTTATTGGCATCAAAATTTGGCGGATAAATCACCCACGAAAATAATTGGCTACCGTCTGTAGCAGTTGTAGTTCTGCCAACTACTTTGCACATGTTAATGTTGTTATAGGCAGCATCATTTACATGTGTTAGTTGTTTCATTTCTCCACTTTGCAAATCTACATTGTACAATTCACTAGCATGATTCATGTCGCTGCGGCTAACTATTAAGTTGCCGCCGCTTTGGCCTACCAAACCATTAATATCAAATTGTCCATTTGTAATTTGATGCACTACATTGCGTGGCGCCATTCTTCTTTCACGCTGCATAGGCGGAGCATCTTGCGCTACCATTGTTTCAAACAATTGTATAGTGCCTCTATAAGGCACTTCTAAAAATAATTTTTTATTATCATTGCTCCATAAAAAACTATTGATAGTTTCGTCGTAATTTTTTGTCAGATTCTTTTTAGTTCTGGTCAGCCAATCCAGGATTACTACATCTTGCTTATCACTTTCAAAACCATCACGCGCCATGCTAAGCCATGCAAGCATTCTGCCATTTTTACTAAATGCAGGAGCTACATCATAGCCCATCATTCCTTCTGTAAGATTGGTAGTTTGTTGATTTGCCAATTGATATTCGTAAATATCTGTGTTAGTGCTTATGGCATAATCTGTACCGTATTTTTTCTTAGTTACATACAATACACTTTTGCCATCTGGACTCCAAAGCAAATCTTCTGCTCCACCATGTGGTTTTTGTGGGCAATCAAATTTTTCACCTTCCATCAAATCTATTTCGTTGCTAATTTTTCCGTTAGAAAAATCTGCTAAAAATACATGGCTATATCTTCCATCTTCATAAGTATCCCAATGCCTATTATTTAGGCTTGTAAAAACATACGCATTGCTTTTTGGCAAGTCTGCATATTTATCGGCACCAATTATTTTTTCAATGGCTACTTCTTTAGTAAAAATTATTTTTTTCCCATCAGGACTTAGTTTGGCATTTTCATATTTATCTAACTGACTTTCTGCTTTTACCTCGCTTACTCTACCATCCGAAATCTGAATCTTATAATCTTTATGTGCACTTTTATTTTCTGCAACATTTGGTGTGCTTACACCATAAAAAGCATATTTGCCGTCGGCACTTACACCATTAGCGTTTAATCTGCCTAGGCTCCATAATTTTTCGATAGATAAATTATTTTGTGCTATGGCAGTATAGCTGCTAGCAATAGAAAAGAAACAGATTGCCCCCAAAAGGATGGCTTTTTGAACATTTGTTCTGAAAATAGACGTTTGCATCATTGTATTTTAAATATATTGGGTAAATTTAATTGAGAATCACCAAATAGAATAAAAAAAAGCTTGAAATACTAAGCAATAAAGTACAAATTGCGTCTGCATATTAAGGAATAAATAGAAAACAAGAAATAAGCAAATAATATGAAACGAATAATTTTTGGCATATTAGCAATGGGGATTGCTTTTGCAGGTTGCAGGAAAACAGATCATGGCGACGAATTTCATTGCTTTGGCACAGATAAAAATTGTAACCTAGACACTTTTATACAATGGCAGCCTCAAATAATACTAAGCGATAGCTGTAGCTTTATGGATGGAGTGAATGTAAGAAATTTTAATGCAGCGCATCAAATAAAACTTGGCGACTCAGTTGCCATTCGCTGCGATGCAATAGGCTTAAATTCTGGAGTTACAGGCAAAGTAATATTTGCATCTGCTTATGATGAGTATTTTGTAGATATAAAAACGTTTGCCGAATATAATACTTGTGCTGCATCTGCGGAAGTACTTACCAATATTGACTGCTTGTATAGATTTAAGCCAAATAAAGATGGTCATTATACATTTTCATTTGCAAATGTATATGGAGGAAAATCTGTTGTAGAAGTAGATGTATTAAAATAAAAATCATAGCACAAAATATTTTACATATCGAAACTTTGTCTTTAGAAGAAATGTGGGAAGGAATTTGCCTACAAGACGCTACTATGCAAAGACGATTTTACAATCATACCTATAAACAATTTATGGGGCTATGTGCAAGGTATGCACCAAGTACAGAAGAAGCAGAGCAATGGGTGAATGATGGTTATGTGAAAATATTTACCAACTATGCAAAATACACTAACACCGGCAGTTTAGAAGGGTGGCTAAAAAGATTGGTTGTAAATACTTGCTTAGATAATTTGCGACAATTAAAAACGCAATACAATAGTGTGCATCTTTATACAAAAGATATAGATGCTATTCCGCAAGACTATAGTACATGCAATGAAGCACTGCTTAAAATGAATAGCACAGAGTTGCTAGGTTATATACAGCAATTGCCTAATACGCAGCGTACCATTTTTAATATGTATGCTATAGAAGGATACAGCCATAAAGAAATAGCACAAGAGTTTGGCATAAAAGAAGCAAATAGCCAATGGCATTTAAACCAAGCAAGAAATTTTTTAAAAGCAAAATTACAAGTTCAAAAAAAAAATAAAGTAGCAGCATCTGCTATCAAACTATAAAAAATAATTAATTAGAGAATACAGAGTTTATCTCTGATAAAAACAATAACAATGAGTACGGAGCAATTTGATAAAATAATAAAAGATAAGCTAGCACAGCAGCACTATGTGCCTAGCGAAGAAGGTTGGAATGCAATACAAGAGAGAGTGGCAGCGCAAAATATTGCGGCAGCTGCACAAAGACCTATATCACCAAAAGGCGTTGCAATTGGCAATGGAGCAAGAGTATTCTTTTCTATCGCAAAAATAGCAGCAGTTATTTTACCTTTAATAGCATTGTGGGGTATTTATAATTTGGTAAATAAAAAAGATAAGCAAGATGTTGCAATTATAAAAAACGCTGCTGCAAATAATACCAAAAATATTGCAGATACATTACAAGCAAGTTTGCCAATTAGTAATGAACAATTAATAATTGATAATACAGCTGCATTTAAAAATGTTGCAATCACTACAGATAAAGTAAATAGAAATAGTGTTGTTAAAAATGTAACCCTTAATCAGCATCAAACAATTTTACCTACAGAGGATATTATTGGCAGTATAAAACCAATTGAACAAAAAGCAGCTGAAAATAGCAATACACAAGTAAGCAATACAACTAAAGATGCTATTGTAACAAATAATAATTCAGAAAAAAAATTAGATAATTCTAAAAATTATTTACCATTAGAATTACCAAATACAAATTATAAAAAAATGATTCCTAAAAATAGTGGTATAAGTGTAGTAGCTGGCGCAATGATAAACTCACGCAATACTTTAGGCAACGGATTTAATTTGGGCATAGCCGCAGAAAAAAATATCACTAGCAAAGTATATGTAGATGCAACAGTA
>Ga0114967_10003797_pt1 | contig 12322 bp, 15 predicted proteins | sample M_130628_MF_Meta_FD_92639 | JGI IMG/M metagenome (GOLD analysis project Ga0114967, IMG submission 92639) | Freshwater microbial communities from Lake Montjoie, Canada to study carbon cycling - M_130628_MF_MetaG | ecosystem: Environmental > Aquatic > Freshwater > Lake | place: Lake Montjoie... | reverse complement strand
CTGTCTATAATTCAGGCTCGCCCTTGCCCTTTCCCATGCGCGTTTCCAGCCGAATGGAAGTAATCGATTTATGCGGGAACACGCGCACGACTAGCCTACCCTCCGTTCGGAGGTATTGCTGTGCCGCAACGCGGCCAGCTTCGATCGTCGCTGCAGCGAGCCACCCCGGCTGTTCGGCCTGAAGGCCGAAGTCACCGAAGACGACACGGTTGCCGCGAGAGGCATCACCTCTTATACGACCTCTTTGGCTTTTTCGGTGCTTGACCCTCTTGGGCATCAGCGCCATCGCCGGTCTCCTCGTACATGCCTTGGTTGACCCACACCTGAACTCCGATATTGCCCTGCGCCGTGGGAGCCTCGCAGAACCCGTAATCGATCTTGGCCCGCAGCGTTGATAGCGGCATCGAGCCAGCAATGCCCTTCTCGCAGCGCGACATTTCGGCGCCACCGAGTCGGCCAGAGAGTTGTATTTTCACGCCTTTGGCACCGGCGTCCATCGTTGTGTCGATGGACCGCTTCATGGTGCGGCGGAAGGCAGCCCGCTTGGTCAGCTGGTCGGAAATATCTTCCGCGATCAACTGCGCCTGAATCTCAGGCCTGGAGACTTCTTCCACTTTCAGATTCACCCGCCTGCCGAGCAACGCCTGAAGTTCGTCCTGCAGACGATCCACCTCCTGCCCCTTCCGCCCAATCAGCACACCAGGGCGTGCCGAATGGAGAATGACCTTCACTTCATCGCGAGTGCGCTCGATCTCGATCTTGGGGATGGCGGCGGCACGATACTTCGTCTTGATGAACTTCCGCACGCGGACATCCTCAAGGAGGAGGTCGCGGAAATCCTTCTTCGAGGCGTACCAACGGCTCTTCCACGGCTCGGTCACGCCGGTGCGAAAGCCGATTGGATTAACTTTTTGGCCCATGATCAGTGCCTCTGCAAACCCTGGACGGAAAACCCTATGCCACCACCAACAGAAATTCGATCACCACCCTCAATCCACCACCAACCTGCTCACGACTCAACGGCGATCGCCTCAAGCGCCACCTTGATATGCGCCATCCGGCGCTTGATCCCAAATGCCATCCCGCGGGCTCGCGGCCGAATCCGCTTGAACATCGGCCCCTCATCGATCCGTGCATCGACAACGACGAGTTCGTCCACGTCGGTCGCCTGCTTGTGTTCGGCATTGCCCAGGGCGCTCTTGATCACCTTCTCCAGCATCCGCGCCCCGCGGTGCGGTTGAAACCGAAGGATATCGAGCGCCTCATCGGCAAACTTTCCGCGCACCAGATTTGCCAGCGCCCGCACCTTGCGGGCACTGATTCTGGCGTACTTGTGTGTTGCTGTGTAAGCCATTGTCAGTCGCTCCTGCACCGCCGTTGGCGGCCACCGTTCTTCCCGACGGCCATGCCGTCAGCCCAAACCCAATCCCGCTCAAATACACTTACTTACCGGGCGACGATTCCTTCACCTTGCCACCGTGCCCACGGAACGTCCGGGTGGGAGAAAACTCCCCCAGCTTGTGACCGACCATGTCCTCGGTGACGAACACCTTCATATGCTGCTTGCCGTTATGAACCATGAACGTCAGTCCGATGAACTCCGGCACAATCGTGCAGGCCCGGGCCCACGTCTTGATTGGATCCCGCTTGCTCGTGGCAAGTTGGGCCTCCACCTTCCCGTACAGCCGGGGGTCGACGTAGGGTCCTTTTTTTGCGCTGCGTCCCATGATGCCTCGTGAGGTTGTGCCCTCAGCCCTGTATTCCCAAAAACCGAACCGTAAAATTTTCTATTGCGCTGCCGTTTTGCATCTGCGTGCCGACTATCGCAGCTTGAGTTGCCCATAGCGCCGACTCTTCCGCCGCCGCACGATCGCTGTGCCCGATGGCTTCCGCGGCTTCCTCGTTCCGCCACCCTTGGCACTCTTGCCGGTGGGACTGACAGGATGCCGACCACCCTTGGTGCGACCCTCACCACCACCGTGGGGATGGTCGACGGGATTCATCGCAGTTCCACGCACCGTCGGGCGAATGCCCATCCAGCGACTCCGGCCTGCCTTCCCCAACACAACATTCATATGTTCCGAATTGCCGATGGCACCAATCGTGGCCCGGCAGGCCGCTGGCACGCGGCGAATTTCGCCACTCGGCAGCGTGATCTGCGCCCACTGCGACTCACGCGCCACAAGCACCGCAGACGACCCGGCCGAGCGGCAGAGCCTGCCACCACGCCCCGCCTGCAACTCGATATTGTGCACCTGCATGCCCAGCGGGATGGCCGACATCGGCAGGCAGTTGCCCACTTCGGGAGGCGCCTCGGCTCCGCTGAGAACCGTTCCGCCAACCTTCAGCCCCTCTGGAGCCAGAATAAACCGCTTTTCGCCATCGGCATAGACCACCAAGGCAACCCGACAGGTGCGATTGGGATCGTACTGAACCGAGTCAACCTTCCCCGGCACGCCGTCCTTGTTGCGACGGAAATCGATCAGCCGGTAGTGCTGCATATGACCGCCGCCGCGATGCCGCGAGGTGATCTTGCCCTGATTGTTTCGGCCACCGGTCTTGTGCTTGCGAACACGCAGGTGCTTCGGTGCCTCCGCCCCTGGCGTGAGTTCAGCGAAATCCGAAACGCTCGCATTGCGGCGGCCGGCACTGGTCGGGTTGTATGTACGAATTCCCATGGCTGTTTCTTTGTGTCCTGCAGGAACCAGCCGGTGGCTGGAATGTGGGACTTCTCTATGGCTTGAAACCGTGACGCTGAATGAGCCTTAAAACAGGTTGATTTTGCAGTCTGGCTTGAGGGTGACAACGGCCTTCTTCCAAGCCTTCGCACTCGTCTTGCGAACCCGGCTCCGCCGAGCCTTGCCAACCTTATTCTGCACTGCCACTTTCTCTACCTTGACATTGAACATTTCTTCTACAGCCCGTCGCACATCGGCCTTATTGGCCTCTTTGACGACTTCGAAAGAGTAGGCATTGTGCCGCTCAGCGCGGTGCATCCCCTTCTCCGTCACCAGCGGGCGCACGATCACCTGATGCGGCGCCAGCCGGGCTGTGAAACTTGGGGGAGGAGGAATGGGTACGGCCATGACTTACTCTCCTTGACCTTTCACACTTTTGGCGGCCCGCGCCTTCTTGACCGCCGCCTTCTTGGCAGATGTTTTCTTCACAACGACGCGAGAAACAGACTCGATCTTGACCCGCTTGCCGCCCTTGCCGCCCGACGGCATCCCGCGGGCCGCTACCGTCGCCCGGAAGGCATCGATGGCAGCCGTCGTCATCAGGATCTTCCGCGGTCGCAAAATTGACCAAGCGTTCAGATCGCCCACCGGAGCGACATCAACGCCCTCTATGTTGCGGGCGCTCTTCCAGAGATTCTCGTCGTGCTTCTCCGGAGTCACCAGCACCGTGTGCTCGTCGATGCCGAGTTTATTGAGCAGTTTTGCCACCGCCGAAGTCTTCGGCGATTCCAACGAAAAGGAATCGACCAGCCGAACCTCGTCGTCGGCAAACCGGGAAGCCAAGGCCATGCGTGCGGCCGTCTGCAGGGCCTTCCTCGGCATCCGCCAGCCGAAATCACGCGGACGCTTGGCAAAAATATGACCGCCGCCACGCCGCGTACCACTCCGCCTCGAACCGGCCCGGGCGTTGCCCGTGCCCTTCTGACGATAGAGCTTCTTGGTTGAGCCAGCCACCTCACCGCGAGTCTTGGTGCGCTGAGTACCTTGGCGAAGGTTCGCCTGATACATCACCACTGCGTCGTGCAGCAATTGCTTACTGACAGTGGGAGCCAACTCGGCGGGATCAATCTCATAGGACCCGACCTGGGCCCCTGCCATGTTGTAAACGGCAAGATTCACTTGGCACCTGCCTTTTTCTTGGCCGGCACTATCGCGCCAGGTCCGGCAACTCTCTTGATCAGATTTGTCTGACGCACCATCACATACGCCCCATTGGGGCCCGGAATGGCACCGCGAACCAACAACAGGTTGTGCTCGCGATCGATCCGCACCACCCGCAAATTCCGCATGGTGGACCGCTCACTACCAAACCGTCCGGCCATCCGTTTTCCCTTGAAAACGCGACCAGGCGTGGTGTTCATTCCCGTACCACCCTGGTGGCGGTGGACTTTCTTCACACCATGGGTTGCCCGCTGCCCACTGAAGCCGTGACGCTTCATGACGCCGGCGGTGCCGCGCCCCTTGGTTGTCCCGGTCACATCAACCCGTTCGATCCCCTCAAACAGATCGACCGTGAGAACCTGACCAACCTCGACACCCTCGGAGACTCCGCGAAATTCGCGAACAAACCGCTTGGGCTCACAATCTGCCTTCGCGGGCAGCACAACGCCAGCCGCAGTGAGCCGCTTGCTCCGCTTGCTGTCGAGCTTGGCAACCTGACCGCGCACAGACCGACTGGCGAGACGCCGGGGCTTGTCGAGAAAGCCCAGCTGAACTGCAGCGTAGCCGTCACGCTCAACCGAACGGAGCGTCATGACATTGCAAGGCCCCGCCTCGATGACAGTGACCGGCACCGCAGTGCCACTGGCGTCAAACACCGTGGTCATCCCGACCTTGCGGCCCAGAAGACCCTTCCGCAGTGCAGCCGGCTTCCCGACAGCACCAACACCACCCGTATTTTCTTGAGCAGCCATGTTTGTTTTTTCAACGCCGACGAGACACCCCACCGAAACCACACTGCCACGAAGCAGCAGGCCCAGCTGGACACCCCGCGATCACGCTCGAAGCAGTTGGCAGCGGGAGCAACCGGAAACAAATCCGGACCTTACCCGCACCGCCTTCCAAGCATGCCTTATCGTGCGCTCCTGAAAGTAAAAAATCCCCAGCTCACATGAATCCCAACCCAGCATCCCAACCGCACCCTACCGCGAAGAAGCCTTGATCTTGATATCCACACCAGCCGGAAGACTCAGTTTGTTCAACGCCTCGATCGTCTTGGCGGTTGCCTGCACGATATCGATCACTCGCTTGTGCGTGCGGATCTCGTACTGCTGACGGGCCTTTTTATCGATGTGCGGGCTGGAAAGAACGGTGTATCGCTCAATCCGAGTGGGGAGCGGAATTGGGCCGTGCACTTCGGAGTTGGTCCGCTTGGCGGTGTCGACGATCTCAGCGGCACTCTGATCGAGCACGGTGTGATCGTAGGCTTCCATGCGGATCCGGATGATTTCCTGAGCTGATCCAGCCACAACAGACTCCACTTCATTCCAGGATTGATACGTCCAACCCGACTGCAAAACTGAAACACAAAACCGTTCACCAGAGCCGACAGCCCAAGCCTATCGGAAGGCGAGCGCTATCCCGCCGGCGTTTGCCACCTGCGGAATCCTCGAGCGGAAACGAAGAAAAGCCTGAAAAGGGCCTTTTTCGCGACTGCCTTCGGCGACCTGTCTGGCCGCGGGCGTCGCTGCGAGGTCGAAGCGAAAAATCTAAGGGCTGGGCAGGAGCGTGTCAACATGCTCCTATGCAGCGGCCCTGAAAATGGTCGCTTTTTGCAAAAAAGCCCCGCCACTGGCGGTTTAACGACGGTTTTTTACCCTGGCAATACCGAGCCGCGAGGGGGCACTTCGGCCAAGGAGCAGGTGGCCGTGGACCCCTTTCATCTCGAAAAGAGGCTGACGTTAAAATGAAAGCCCTGATGTTGAATGCCGCCGGCAGCCTCGCCCTGACGGACGTTGACCTTCCCCAGGTCGGCCCGGGGGAGGCACGAATCCGGATCGCAGCCTGCGGCATTTGCGGGAGCGACGTCCATGGATACTGGGGTTCCACCGGCCGTCGAATACCACCCCTGATCATGGGGCATGAGGCGTCTGGCACGGTGGAGTCGATCGGTGCCGGCGTCGATGACCTTCCGGTCGGCACCCGAGTTGCCCTCGATTCAACGATTTTTTGCGGCCATTGCGGGCACTGCCAAGCCGGGAGGGAAAACCTCTGCTCGCACCGGCAGGTGCTCGGCGTTTCCTGCGGCGATTACCGGCGGCAGGGGTGTTTTGCCGAGTATGCGGTCGTTCCGCGGCGCTCCCTTCATCCCCTGCCCGACCGGCTCGATTTCATCTCTGCCGCCCTCCTCGAGCCGCTCACGATCGCCCTGCAGGCAGTCCGGCTGGGGAATGTCGGGCCGAAGACTCAGTCGGCAGTGGTGGTGGGCTGCGGCACCATCGGTCTGGCCGTGATCGCGGCCCTGCGGGCCCGGGGAGTGCCACGGATCGCGGCGATCGATCTCGATGCAGACCGTCTCGCCCAAGCCGCCGCACTCGGCGCCACCGCGACCATTCCCGCCGGCGATGAGGCTGGCCGGCAGGCAGCGCGCTGGGGGGCCAATTCTCCGGATACCGACGGCGCGGATGTGGTCATCGAGGCGGTCGGCTCAACTCCCGGCGTGCGCACCGCTCTGGAAGCTGCCACCCGCGGCGGCACAGTTGTGTTGGTCGGTAATGTCAGCCCCACCATCGACCTGCCGCTGCAACTGGTGGTCACTCGGCAGCTGCGCCTGCAGGGCTCATGCGCTTCGGCAGGATGCTACCCTGAAGCCATCCAACTGGTGGCGGATGAATTGGTCGATCTGTCAGGATTTGTCAGTCGAGTGGCACCTCTTTCCGAGGGGGCCGAGTGGTTCGACCGCCTCCACCGCCGCGAGCCAGGACTGCTCAAAGTGGTGCTCACCCCCGCGCCCCTCCCCACCCATCAACCCCCGGCCTGACCATGCCCACGTCCCCTTCCGTGTCCCCTTCCCTGCCCCCTTCTTCTCCGTTTGATCTGACCGGTCGCACGGCGCTTGTCACCGGGGCCAGCCGGGGCCTCGGCCTGCAGATGGCCCGCAGCTTGGCCCGGGCCGGGGCAGATCTGGTGATCACTGCCCGGGGACTTGAATCGCTCGCGGGGCCGAAAAGCGAACTCGAATCGCTGGGCAGGAGCGTTCTCCCTGTGCCCCTCGACCTCCGTAGCCAGTCGAGCATCGAGGCGGCGGCTGCGGCGGCACTGGAAGCCACCGGCCGGATCGACATCCTCGTCAACAACGCCGGCTGCAACGTCCGCAAGCCGGCCCTCGACCTCACCTGGGACGACTGGAACACGGTGCTGGACACCAACCTGCGCGGCACCTTTTTCATGACCCAGGCGATCGCCCGCCAGATGGTTTCCACGGATTCAATCGAGGCTCGTGGCCGGGGGCGGATCATCAACATCGGCAGCGTTACCAGCGTGTTTGGCTACGCCGGGCTGGCTCCCTACTGCGCCAGCCGGGGAGGGGTGAAACAACTCACGATGAGCCTGGCGGACGAATTCGGCCCCCACGGCATCACCGTCAACTGTCTCGCCCCCGGCTGGTTCCGCACGGCCCAAAACGACGTGCTCTACCGCGATCAGGAGTGGCTCGACTACCTCGTCGATCGCATCCCCCTGCGCCGCCCCGGGCAGGCCGATGACCTCGATGGCGCGGTCGTTTTTTTGGCCTCCGATGCCAGTGCCTATATCACCGGCCAGACGCTCTTGGTCGACGGCGGGATCACCACCGGGTCGACCCGGGCGCTGCCGCGTCAGCGTTCCTGAAGCTCTGAGGCAGCTTCAAACATACGCCTCGGCCGTTTCGGCCGGAGCAGGGCCATATTTCAGCGGTGCCATCGTGAAACTGGCCCGCCCTTGGCTCACGCTCCGCACGGCGGCTGAATAGCCAAACATGCTCGCCAGCGGGGCCTCGGCCGTGAGCACCGTCACCCCTGCCCGGATTTCAGTACCGGTGATGATGGCCCGCCGCTGCTGCAGGTCGTTGATGACGTCGCCGAGGTGATCCTCCGGCACGCTCACCTCCACGCGCATGACCGGTTCCAGCAGAACGCTGCCCGCCGCAGCCAGCAGATTCTCAATTGCATCGGCTGCGGCGATCCGGATCGCCACGTCGGAGGGGAGTGGATCGGGCAGGGGGCTCTCCAAAACCACGATGCGCGTGGCCCACAGCGGACACCCCTTGAGCCCGCCCCGCTCGGCGCTTTCCCGCACCGATTGAGTCATCGTGGCGGCCAGCGCCGCCGCCGATTCGTTCTCGGGAAACCACCCCTGCTCCACTATCACAGGCTGCTGGTCGTCGATCGGCTCGGCGCGGAGCGTCACCGTGGCGGAAAGGGTCTGACCAGCGACCTGCCGGTTGGCCTCCCCCCGCACCGTCGCCGCCCGGGCGAGGGTTTCCTTGTAGCTCACCCGCGGCTTGTGGACACGGCAATGAAGGTTGAAGTCCCGCTCCAACCGATGCCGGATCACCTCCAGGTGCAACTCGCCCATGCCGGAGATGATCGTTTGCCCCGTTTCCTCGCTCTCGATGGCGCGAAATGTCGGATCCTGACGCTTCATCATCTCGAGCGTTTCCGCCAGCTTCCGGCGTTCCAGACTCGTTTCCGGTTCGATCGCCATCGAGATCACCGTCTCGGGAAACTCAATCGACTCCAGCAGGATCGGCTCCGCGGAGTCGCACAGCGTGTCTCCCGTGACACTTGCCCGGGGGCCAATCACCCCCACGATGTCGCCCGCTTCGCACTGCTCAATCTGCTCCCGCCGATCGGCCTGCACCCGCCACAGCTGGGCGATGTTTTCCTTCTTTTGGCGCGACGGATTCCACACCCGGCTGCTGGCTTTGAGCGTGCCGGAGTAGATCCGCAGAAAATAGAGATCGCCATGCTTCTCCGCGATAATCTTGAAGACCAGCCCGCAGAAGGGGGCCTTGGGATCGGGCTTGCGCATGATCTCCGTCGGCACCTTCTTGGAGGGATCGAGGCCCTGCACCGGCGGCACATCGGCGGGGCTTGGCAAATACCAGGCCACCGCGTCGAGAACGGGCTGAATGCCGATGCAGTCGAGCGCCGACCCGCCAAGCACGGGCACCACCTGCCGGGCAATCGTGGCCGCGCGGATCACCTTGCGCATCAGCGCCGGCGGGATGAACGCCTCGGCCAGCGCCAACTCCGCCAGTTCGTCGGAGTAGTCGAACAGCGTCGAAATGAGTTGCTCGCGCCACTCGGCCGCCAGCTCGGCGGCGTCGGGGGGGATTGGGCCTGTGGTGACTGCCTGGAGGGCGGCGCCGCCGGCAAGCGCCTCCTCTTTGGGCGGGAAATGGAGGGCCTGCATCTCCACCAGATCGATCAGCCCGCGAAACGGATTGTTGACATGCGGCGGGCCCAGCCCCACCGGCACCTGCAGCACCAGCGGCCGCGCCCCCAGTCGCTCTTGGATCTGCTCGACAGTGCCGACAAAATCAGCTCCCTCGCGGTCGAGCTTATTAATCAGCGCCACGCGGGGAACGCCATATTTGTCGGCCTGACGCCAGACCGTTTCGCTCTGTGCCTCGACCCCCTCGCGGGCGGAAAAAACGACGACAGCTCCGTCGAGAACCCGCAGGCTGCGTTCCACCTCAGCGGTGAAATCGACATGGCCCGGAGTGTCGATCAGGTTCACCGTCACATCCCGCCAGTTGAACGAGACCGCCGCCGAGTAGATCGTGATCCCCCGCTCCTGCTCCTCGGGATCGAAATCGGTGATCGTGGTGCCACGGTCGACATCGCCAAGGCGATGGCTGGTCTTGGTGAAAAACAGCATCCGTTCGGTGAGCGTGGTCTTGCCGGCGTCGATATGCGCCACGATGCCGATGTTGCGAATGGTGTCGAGTTGCCGCGCCATGATCGTTGAACCCAACAGGTGTGAAGAGGGAATTGGCCACGTCCGCCGAAATCCCCCACGGGGGACTGTGCCGACCGGACCTGCCGCCGGAGTCCGACAGCGTCCGACAGCGGAAAAAGCGGCGGGGAAATCACATTTTTTCGACCGTTCCGATGCCGAGCAGATTGAGCCCCTTGCGGAGCACGCGACCGGTCAGATCGCAGAGGGCCAGCCGGCTGGTGCGGGCATGCCCCTCGGCTTTGATCACCGGCAGAGCGTCATAGAACGTGGAATACCGGCCCGCCAGTTCGTAGAGCCAGGCGGTCAGCACGTTGGGTCGGTAATCAGATTCGACATCCTCGAGCACCTCGCCGAACCGCATCAGTTCCAAGGCAAGCGCCCGCTCCCGTGGATCGTCCAGCCGCACCTCCACCGGCTGCCGGCGCAGCGCCTCCCGGTCGATGCCCGCCTTGGAAAATATCCCCTCCACACGGGCCACCGCATATTGCATGTACGCGGCGGTGTTTCCGGTGAGCTGGAGCATCTTGTCGAAGCTGAAGACGTAGTCGGTGGTGCGGTTCTGGCAGAGGTCGGCATATTTGACAGCCCCGATGCCGACGGTTTCGGCGATGTGCTGCATGGCGACCATGTCCGGGCTGGCCGCAGGCTCACCATCGGCCATCTCCCGGGCCCGTTGGCCTGCCCGCTCAACTCCCTCGTCGAGCAGCGCCTCCAGCCCCACCGTGTCACCGGCCCTGGTCTTGAAGGGGCGGCCATCGTCGCCGAGCACGGTGCCGAAGGCGACGTGCACGAGGGCCACATCGCCCAGCCCCCACAGGCGGGCTGTCTTGAAGAGTTGGTCGAAATGCTGGCCCTGCCGATGGTCGACGACATAGAGAATGCGATCGGGCTGCCAGTGGTCGAGCCGCCACTTGATCGTGGCCAGATCGGTGGTGGCGTAGAGGAACGCGCCGTCCGCCTTCCGCACGAGAAACGGGGGTTTGTCGTCGCCATCGAGAAACACGCCCATCGCTCCCCGGCTTTCGCGGGCGAGCCCCCGGGCCTGGAGATCCTCCACCACGGCTCCCAAAAACGGCTGATAGAAGCTTTCCCCGAGCGTGTGATCGAAGGAGACATGCAGCCGGTCGTAGATGCGATCGATCTCACCGCGGCAGGCCGGCATGAATTGCTGCCACAGCCTGCGGTTCTCCGCATCGCCGGCGTGCAAGCGGACCGTTTCGGCATGAACTTCAGCGGCCACATCGGGATGCTGGGACAAGAGTGCGGCCGCTGCCGGATCGGCCGCGAGTTCCTCTGGCTTGGCATCCACCAACTTCCGCACCAGCCGGTAGAGGCGCCCCAGTTCTGCAGTGGGGTCGGTGGCAAAGGCCTGCTCGTCGCGGAGGTGCTTCCACCCCCAGAGGATCATCCCAAACTGAGTCCCCCAGTCGCCGAGGTGGTTGTCGGTGATCACCTCGTGGCCACGGAAGGCAAGAATCCGGGCCAGCGCGTCGCCGATCACGGTGGAGCGGATGTGCCCCACGTGCATCGGCTTGGCGACATTGGGCGAACTGAAATCGATGACGATCCTGGCCGGCTGGGCCACCGGCACGACCCCCAAGCGGTCGTCCTGGAAGGCCCGTTCCACCCCCCGAACCAGCGCCGCGTCGGACACCCGCAGATTGATGAACCCGGGCCCGACCGGCTCGCCAGGCGGGTCGAACAGGTCGCCGACATCCAGCCGGGAGATGATCTCGGCGGCCATGTCGCGGGGCTTGCGCCCAGCCCGCTTGGCCAGTGCCATCGCCATGGTGCCGGAATAGTCACCAAACTTCGGGTCGGCCGTCACCCGCACCTGCTCCGTCAGGCCAGGCAACTCCTCCGCGGCGATCGCCACCACGCCATCCGCGGAAAGACGCTGCAAGGCCGCCTGAAACATCTGCCGCAGGGCACTCCGAAAAGTGTCCTGCCGGGCCAGTTCCCAAGCTGGGGCACCCTGTTCAGACGCCGTCATCGCGTCGCCTCTGCCGCGGGGGAAAGCGGCACCCGGCGGGCCTCGCTCCAGAGTTGCTCGAGGTCGAAGTAATCGCGCGACTCAGCGTCAAACAGTTGCACCACCACATCGCCGTAGTCGAGCACGATCCACCGCCCCTCCTCATAGCCCTCCACGCCGCGCTTCTGGTCGTGCCAGTCCTGCCGCATCACCTTCTGCACCTCGTCCGCCATGGCATGCAACTGCCGGCGACTGGTGCCGGTGGCCACCACGAAGTAGTCAAACACCGGAGTGAGCGCTCTTAAATCGAGCACTCGCACATCAGTGCCGCGTGATTCCTCCACCACGCGCGCGGTGGCCAACGCCCGCTCGAGTGACGTTCCAGTTGCGGGGTCGGCAGAGGCCTTGGGCACGTTCCGAATGGTGGTCACAACAGGGGATCGCCAGGGAGAATCGGATGAAACAGCGACCTCCAGTCTAGCAGGCCGCCGGGCACTCCCGGCTCCCCTTTTTCCAGTGCCGGAAAATGGAATGTGATTCTAGCGGGCGCAGGCCCGCGGGGCAGCCAAGGCAATGCCGGCGAGGACAAGGTCGGGGACTTCAATCGCCCCCGGCACCGCCTCCCGGACCGCCGCCATCCACCCCCCGGTGAGAAACACTTCCGCATCGG
>Ga0114967_10003796_pt1 | contig 12323 bp, 9 predicted proteins | sample M_130628_MF_Meta_FD_92639 | JGI IMG/M metagenome (GOLD analysis project Ga0114967, IMG submission 92639) | Freshwater microbial communities from Lake Montjoie, Canada to study carbon cycling - M_130628_MF_MetaG | ecosystem: Environmental > Aquatic > Freshwater > Lake | place: Lake Montjoie... | reverse complement strand
TGCTTGGTTTGATAATGATAGAAGACTCTGCAGAAACTATGAGCTTTTGATCGATTCTGCAGAATATATGACCAAACTGTCCGCTATAAAATTATTGTTGAATAAAATTTAAACAGGCTCTAAATGCTGTTTCTTCTATAGACGAGGCTAATCTGATGATAGGATAGACTATATGATTTATCCAATACATCAGAGTAGATATTGTCGAGTGCAATAGATCTATCATTCGATCCAGGTATTTCAAGACGACTGTTATTCCTAACTTGCCACGAGAAACCTATTTCTTTCTCATGTTGTACATCTGTAAAAACACGAAACATAAGTAAATAGGCATTGACATTCGAGCTAGTAACTGAATTTTTTGTTGAATTGTCTACTGAGCCATTAGCCGAAATTGTTGGAAAAAAGAAATTAAACGCAAATTGATAACTAGAATCCGCATGAAAAGCTTTTTGTGAAGGATTTTCAAATGCATCATAAAGCGTTCTGGTATTATACAACATGTATTGCTGAGCGAAGCTACGGCCTAACATCATCAGAATCAATGATACCGAAAGGACTATTTTTTTCACTTATCTTCTATTTAAATGAATAGCAGATTAATTTATCAAAAATTCAACCAGTAAATATAAGGCCCGCACTGTGAATTTTTGCTCGAAAACACATAAAACAAAAAGAACGCCCATTTCTCTCAAACAGCTTCATGCCCATTTTTCTTTTTTTACCAAACCCCGTATTTTCGTATTTTTGTGCGCGATGAGTTATCACCTACAAGTATCTATTGATCCTAATTCTGGTTTTTGTTTTGGAGTTGTTTACGCCATTGACATGGCCGAAGAAATACTAGCTACAGAAGGCTACTTGTATTGTTTAGGCGACATTGTGCACAATGATGAAGAAGTAGAACGTCTTAAAAACAAAGGACTTCGCATTATATCCAATGACGATTTAAAAAATCTAAAAGGCGAAAAAGTACTCATACGTGCACATGGCGAAGCACCCGAAACCTATAAAATAGCCCTTCAAAATGATATTACACTAATTGATGCTTCCTGCCCTGTTGTTTTGAAACTTCAAAATCGCATCAAAAATTCGTACGACAATCAGGATAAGATTTTAATTTTTGGCAAACATGGCCACGCAGAAGTAATTGGCTTGCAAGGACAAACCAACAACCATGCGCTTGTTTTTCAGGATATAGCCGAACTGGATGGCGTCGATCTTCCCCAAGAGATTACCCTTTACAGTCAAACAACCAAAAGCGCTGACAAATTTTATCAGATAAAAGATGAATTAATTAATCGCGGATATACGCTAAAAGCGAATGATACCATTTGTCGTCAAGTCTCCAATCGAAATGAGGAGCTTCAGCATTTTGTAAAAAACTTCGACCGTATCATATTCGTATCCGGAAAAAAATCATCCAACGGAAAGGTTCTTTATGAAGTATGTCGCCAACATAATCCAAATACATATTTCATCTCCCATTCCGAAGAACTCGAACCAAACCTGTTCCAACCGAACGACCGAGTGGGTATCTGTGGTGCTACATCTACCCCCATGTGGTTAATGAAGGAAGTGAAAGAAAAGCTGGAGCTTTTTTAGCTATTATTGACACGCATTGCAGTTTCTTTATCCTAAGAAAAAACCATATGAAACAATCCTTATTCATTTTTTTTAGCTTTCTGGCAATTCATGTTACATGGGCCCAAACACCCTCAAAGATACCGACTGGTATTATTCGAGGTAAACTAAGCGATGCATTAACCAACCAAAATCTGTCGAACGTTCGTATACGCATAGAAGGTTCCAATCGAGAAGCAGCAACAGATAGCATTGGAAATTATATTTTCAATAAGCTAAGCCCAGGCACATACAATGTTCGGTTTTCGCACATAGGCTATAGAAGCCGAACTATTTTTGATGTTCAAGTAGATAGTCGTCCAACGATGTTGGATGTGACCATGGAAAGCCTGATGGACACGATCAAAGAAGTAAGAATTTATGCACCAGTATTTGTAAAGCCGATGGAAAGTCCCGTTTCATTGCAAACGATTGGAGCGACAGAAATAAAACGTAATCCTGGAGGCAATCGAGATATCTCCAAAGTCATTCAATCTTTTCCAGGAGTGGCAACGTCAGTCAGTTTTAGAAATGACATCATCATACGTGGAGGAGCACCTAACGAAAATCGTTTTTATATCGATGGGGTAGAAATACCCAACATCAATCACTTCGTCACGCAGGGTGCATCTGGAGGGCCTGTTGGCCTGATTAATGTTGATTTTATTCGTGAAGTAGATTTTTACTCAAGCGCGTTTCCTGCTAACCGAGGAAACACATTAAGTTCTGTCCTTGAATTCAAACAAAAAGATGGACGGGATGATCGTTTTGTCACTTCGATCACGGCTGGCTCTAGCGATCTAGCAGCAGCAACAGAAGGCCCTCTATGGAAAAGAACTACGATGATGGCGTCCTACCGTTACTCGTATTTACAGGGCTTATTCAAGCTGCTTGATTTACCATTTTTACCATCTTACCAGGATTTTCAATTTAAACTAAAAACAAAGTATAACACTAAAAATGAGCTCACCATACTGGGATTAGGTGCATGGGATGATTTCCAGCTCAATTTCAATGCCAGTCCAACTAACTTGAACACCTACATCATCAATAACATCCCAATAAACAATCAACACAATTATACCCTAGGAGCTAATTATAAAAATTATCGTGACAAAGGCTATTCAACCCTGGTGCTAAGCACCAACTACTTATACAATACGTCCTATAAATATGAAAACAATAACCCCGAAAAACGTAAAACCCTAGACTACGCTTCCCGAGAAATTGAATACAAACTTCGTTTTGAAAATACCAGCAGAGAAGGGGCGTATAAAATCAATTACGGTGCTGGAGTAGAGTCGGCTCAATACATGATCAATACACTCAACATACTTCCTTTTAGCGGAACAACCCTATACACATCTGATGTCAACTTTATAAAATATAGCTTATTTACACAGTTAAGCAGGGGTTTTGCAGATGAAAAACTCAATACTTCAATTGGATTAAGAGCCGATGCCAATACCTACTCAAGCACAATGAATAATTTGGCAAAAACAATTTCTCCTCGTTTCTCAGCTTCCTATAGTTTCAACAAAAGATTTAGTTTAAACTTTAACACTGGCATTTATTACCAAGTACCTAGCTATACCCTTTTAGGTTATAGACAAAATACGGGGGGACCTCTGCTCAATCAACAAGTAGATTACATCCGTTCCAACCATATAGTATTCGGCTTGGAGTACAACACGCCCAAGAACACACGCTTTACAGCCGAAGGGTTTTATAAAATGTACAGCCAATACCCTATTATACGCATTTTAGGTAATGATGTCCCCTTAGCCAATTTAGGAGCAGATTACGGAGTGGTAGGCAATAACCTGGTCACTGGAACCTCCCAGGGCAGAAGTTATGGAGTGGAATTCTTGGCACAACAAAGGTTAAAAAATGGTTTTTATGGACTTCTAGCAGTCACCCTATTTAAAAGTGAATTTCAGGACAAGAACCAAAATTATGTACCATCGTCTTGGAACAGTCGCTATATCGTAAGCATGACTGGAGGTAAAGTGTTACCTAAAAATTGGGAACTCGGCCTCAAATTTCGATTAACGGGAGGAAGCCCTTATACGCCCTATGATTTAACAGCATCTTCTTTAAAATCAAATTATGCCATTTATCCAAAAGGCATTTCTGATTTTAACAAACTCAATCAAGATAGACTAGCTAATTTTTATCAGTTAGATATGCGGGTAGATAAAAAATATCTCTTCCGTAACTTCAGTCTGAACCTGTATCTAGACATTCAAAATCTGACCTCTAGGCAATACGAGTTACAACCCGTATTAATATTGGATCTTGCAGCAGACGGCACTACTCAAAACTCTACCAATGACCCCAATAGCTTCAAAACTAAATTAATAGACAATCTAAGTGGAAATATTGTGCCGACGATAGGTGCAATTATTGCGTTTTAATATGAATAAAAAAGGTGTTTTACTAGTAAATTTAGGTACCCCAGATAGCCCATCAACGGCAGATGTTCGAAAATACTTAAACGAATTTTTAATGGATGAACGAGTAATCGATGTCAACTTGATTGCACGTGCTTTATTGGTCAAAGGGCTGATTGTTCCTTTTAGGGCTCCAAAATCAGCAAAGCTATATCAAGCCATCTGGTCTGATCAAACAGGATCGCCATTGAAACATTACAGTATCATTCAAGCCGATTTACTTCAAAAATGTTTGGGAGAAGATTACCATGTTGAACTGGCCATGCGTTATCAAAGCCCATCCATCGACGCAGCATTAAAAAAGCTAAAAGATGCACAAGTCAGCAGCATTAAAGTTTTACCATTATTTCCTCAATATGCATCGGCTAGTACTGGTTCTGTTTTAGAAAAAGTAATGAGCCTAGTAAGCAAATGGCAAACCATCCCTAACCTGTCATTTGTCAATTCTTTTCATAACAATGAACTAATGATCGAAACTTTTGTGGAAAATGCACTAAAGCATCAACCCGACACCTATGATCATATCCTATTTAGTTTTCATGGATTACCTGAAAGTCAGTTAAAAAGTGGAGATCATTCAAAAAAGCACTGTCTCAAAACAAAAGACTGCTGCAGTACGCTAACCACTAGCAATCAGTTTTGTTATGCTGCTCAATGCCACGACACCGCTCGGTTAATCACAAAAAAAATGGGGCTACATGAAGATAAATACACCGTTTGTTTCCAATCCCGTCTAGGAACAGATCCTTGGGTGAAACCTTATACCAGCGAAGTGATTAAAGCCCTCGCGAACAAGGGAACTAAACGCTTACTGGTTTTATGCCCAGCTTTTGTAGCCGATTGCCTAGAAACTGTTTATGAAGTAAGTGTTGAGTATGGCGATGAATTTAAAGCTTTAGGGGGTAAGCATATTCAATTAGTAGAAAGTTTGAATGATCATCCCAAATGGATAGCAGCACTGGAAAGATTGGTGAAAGGATGATTTTTTTGAGGCCATTCTCTTAAAAATTCGATTAGAGGATTAAGATTTCGCTGTAGCAAGGGGTACCTCATGCCAGATAGGTGTAGTCATTTGATTTGCTGTAAATGTGAGGTACTTGAAACTCCATCCAATTATTGATTTAGTATCTCTATATCCGAAAATAAGCATTCGATCAACATCGATACCCCCTTGGAAATATGAAAGAATTTGAGAATCGTCTGACCCAAATCCAGATGCTGCACTGTTTGTAAGATTACTGGAAGATATTGCACGATATAAAGTTGGTTTTTGCATTCCTGCACTTTTTCTTCCTGAAAGCTCTACTTCAGTTCTGACTTGACTTCTTCTAAACAGTGGTACCATATTGTTGCCACCTGCTTTTGCCCAATGTGCAACATGCGCTATATACTCATTGGTGATCACAAAACGACATCCTGAAAACTCAGAAGTCATAAAATAATCACATCCTGAACTATTTAAATCTGTTAACATGACCTTGGTAATACTTTGATTGTTCCATGGCAGCCAGAATACAGTGCCCAGCCCTAAATCTACAGCACCCTGTATCTGAGGCAACACTTTATTACCTGGAACAAGTGTTACCTGGCCCTTGTAAAACATAGCACGAACAGTTCCTTTGTAAGACTGACTGCTCTGAGCACCAAAAGAAGCACTTAATTGTACTTGAAAAGGACTCACATACTTATCAGGCACTATTTTTAAACCATCCCAAAATTGCATACCCCCACTTTTTTAAAACTACTATGCATCAAAACACTATATTAAATTTAGTAATTTTTAATCAAATTACAATATAAATTGAATCAATTAATACGCATCAAAATTTATTATTTTAGCTCCCGCATTTAATTCCACACCTACCCTCCCATGAATTTAGAATTTAACAAAAACGAAGACGTAAACAAACAATTCGTATTCAAAGTAAAAAATCGATTAGATGCCATTTATAAAGGCGGAGGTCAAAAAGCGTCTGCAAAACAAAAAGAGAAAGGCAAATTATTGGCGCGAGAGCGAATAACATACCTCATCGATCCAGATAAACCTTGGCTAGAAATAGGTGCTTTTGTTGCCGAAGAGATGTATCAAGAACAAGGTGGATGCCCATCGGCAGGAGTGATTACAGGCATTGGATATATTGCAGGCAGACAGTGTATGATTGTAGCCAATGACGCGACCGTAAAAGCGGGCGCTTGGTTCCCCATGACTGCCAAAAAAAATTTGCGTGCACAAGAAATAGCCATGGAAAATCGCTTGCCTATCATTTACCTGGTAGACTCAGCAGGTGTGTATTTGCCCATGCAAGATGAAATTTTCCCCGACAAAGAACATTTTGGACGCATTTTTAGGAACAATGCCCTGATGAGTAGTATGGGTATTGTACAAATTTCGGCTATTATGGGCTCCTGTGTAGCGGGTGGTGCATACCTCCCCATTATGAGCGACGAAGCGATGATTGTGGAAGGTACAGGCTCCGTTTTCTTAGCTGGAAGCTATCTGGTAAAGTCGGCTATCGGCGAAGATGTGGATAATGAAACCCTAGGCGGAGCAAACACACATTGCGAAATATCCGGTGTAACTGATTATAAACATCCCAACGATCAGGCCTGTCTGGACTCTATCAAAAATATCATGAGCATGCTTGGGTCACCTAAAAATGCTGGTTTTGACAGAATAAAATCAGCAATGCCCCAAAAGGATGAACAAGAAATTTATGGTTTACTCCCCGAAAGCAGAGAAAAACCCTACGATATGCTTGACATCATCGAACGCCTAGTAGACAACTCCGATTTCGAAGAGTACAAAAAACTATACGGACAAAGTATCATCTGCGGTTTGGGCCGAATAGATGGCTGGGCTGTTGGAATTGTAGCCAATCAGCGTAAAGTAGTCAAAAGTAAAAAAAGCGAAATGCAGTTTGGTGGGGTCATTTACTCCGACTCTGCCGACAAGGCAACTCGTTTTATCATGAACTGCAATCAGAAAAAAATACCCCTCGTTTTTTTACAAGATGTGACAGGCTTCATGGTCGGCAGTAGATCTGAACAGGGTGGAATTATTAAAGATGGTGCTAAAATGGTGAATGCGGTAGCCAATTCAGTAGTACCCAAATTTACGATTGTGGTTGGCAACTCGTACGGAGCAGGTAATTATGCCATGTGTGGCAAAGCCTATGATCCGCGCTTAATTTTTGCCTGGCCATCCGCCAAGATTGCCGTGATGGGTGGTGCTCAAGCCGCGAAAACATTACTACAAATCCAAGAATCATCACTTAAAGCCAAGGGTGAAGAAATCAACAAAGAGAAAAAAGAAACACTACTCAAAGAAATCACTGACCGCTACAACAGTCAGACAACCCCATTCTACGCAGCATCACGACTTTGGGTGGATGGCATCATCGATCCGCTAGAAACACGAAAAGTGATCTCAATGGGTATTGAAGCAGCTAATCAGTCGCCGATTGAAAAATCGTTTAATGTAGGCATCATACAAACCTAAAATGCATGCCATACACCCCATCCCTATCTTTTCAGATAGGGATGGGGTGTATGGCTTTAAAGCTGTTCCTTCACCTCAATCAAAAATTGCCTTACACGCTGCAATGAATCAATAATTTTTTGATTCTCAGAAACTTCATCTTTATTCGTTTTTAAAAAGGTTTTAGCCCCCTGTATGGTAAATCCTTTTTCTTTGATCAGATTGAAAATAATTTTAAAATTATCCACATCATCGGGTGTAAACAAACGATTTCCCTTTTTGTTTTTCTTCGGCTGGATAATATCAAATTCATGTTCATAAAAACGAATTTGTGAAGCATTGACCCCAAATAAACGGGTTACTTCACCCATAGTGTAGTATAGTTTGTTAATATCACGCTCTTTGTAAGGCATACTTTTTAAAATTTACAAGTAAGTAATCAAGGGACTTTGCGCCCCCATCTTACACCATGTAAAACTATTAAATTGTGTTTACAATCACCAGGTTTGACTAGCCACCTCTCTAACAAAGCGTCTGTCTAAATCTCCAAACAAAGGATTAACTTTGCTGACCTAAATAAAGACAGGGATGACAACGAAAGAAATACGCAAAACTTTTTTAGATTTTTTTGCCAACAAAAAACATCAAATTGTACCATCAGCACCCATCGTAATTAAAAATGATCCAACATTGATGTTTACCAATGCGGGTATGAATCAATTTAAAGATCTTTTTCTGGGGGAAGCACCCATTAAATCCCCCCGAGTAGTGGATACACAACGTTGTCTACGTGTATCTGGCAAACACAACGACTTAGAGGAAGTAGGCATTGATACCTACCACCATACCATGTTCGAAATGCTCGGGAATTGGAGTTTCGGTGACTACTTTAAAGAAGAGGCCATCGCTTGGAGTTGGGAACTCTTAACCGAAGTGTATGGTCTACCGAAAGATCAGCTCTATGTCACTGTTTTTGAGGGGGATGAAAAAGAAGGTTTACCCAAAGATCAGGAGGCCTACGATTTTTGGAAGCGTCATATTGCAGAAGATCGAATACTATTAGGAAACAAAAAAGATAATTTCTGGGAAATGGGTGAAACAGGTCCGTGTGGACCGTGCTCCGAAATCCATGTAGATTGTCGTACTCCAGAAGAGAAAAAGTTGGTGGATGGCAAAACACTGGTGAATGCTGATCATCCGCAAGTAATTGAAATTTGGAACAATGTATTTATCCAATTTAATCGTCTAAAAGATGGTTCGTTGCAAGCTTTGCCCGCCAAACATGTGGATACCGGAATGGGCTTGGAACGTTTGGTACGCGTGTTGCAGAAGAAAGGTTCTAACTATGATACCGACGTATTTCAACCGCTCATCCAATTTATAGCCAAAGAAAGCGGTATTGCTTATCATGATGATGCCAAATCCTCCAAAGAGGATCGTTCTAAAGCTGTTGCCATGCGCGTGATGGCCGACCATATCCGAGCAATCGCTTTTGCTATTGCTGATGGTCAATTGCCCTCCAACAATAAAGCAGGCTATGTGATCCGTCGTATTTTACGTCGGGCGGTACGCTACGGATATACCTTTTTGAATTTCAAAGAACCTTTTTTAAATAAACTAGTGCCCATTTTAGCTGATCAATTCGACGGTGTTTTCACCGAATTGAAAGCACAACAAGATTTTGTTCAGAAAGTGATTTTAGAAGAAGAGCTTTCTTTTTTGAGAACCCTGGCAACGGGCATTCAACGTTTCGAGCGCTATGAGGTCAATAATGGAATTATTGCTGGAGACTTTGCTTTTGAATTGTACGACACCTTTGGTTTCCCCATCGATTTGACCGAATTAATGGCACAGGAAATGGGCCTGACAGTTGATAAAAAAGGATTCGAAATCGAACTTCAACAACAAAAAAATCGTTCCCGTGCAGCAACGACCACCGATACAGGAGACTGGATCATTGTAAATGAAGGTGATGAAGTTGAATTTGTGGGTTATGATGAGCAAATTACCGAATGCCGCATCCTAAAATATAGGAAAGTAAGTGCAAAAGGGAAAGAACAATATCAACTAGTTTTAGACAAAACACCATTTTATGCAGAAAGTGGGGGGCAAGTTGGGGATACAGGACATCTGGTAGGCGATTCCGATTTATCCATTCAACTAACAGACACCAAGAAAGAAAATGGTTTAATCATCCATTATGCAGATACATTGCCGAAAGACTTCAGTATTCCTTTTGCAGCTTTTGTGAATCTGGACAGACGTTCGGCAATCGAAAACAATCACTCGGCAACTCATCTCATGCATGCTGCACTAAAACGCGTTTTGGGTTCGCATGTCAATCAGAAAGGATCGCTGGTAAACGATGAATACTTACGCTTCGACTTTTCGCATTTTGCAAAGGTGACCGATGTAGAATTAGCAGAAGTTGAAACCATCGTCAATAAAAAAATCCGAGAAAATATTTCATTGCAAGAACAACGTCATATCGCTTACCAAAAGGCTATTGATTCGGGGGTGACGGCTTTGTTTGGCGAAAAATATGGCGATTTTGTGCGGGTCATCACTTTTGGTGATGATTTCTCAAAAGAACTTTGTGGTGGTACACACGTAAAGGCAACGGGTGAGATCGGCTATTTCAAAATCATTTCCGAATCGGCCGTAGCAGCCGGCGTTCGACGTATCGAAGCCATCACGGGCGAAAAAGCACAGGAGTACATCACGCACCAGAGTGCATTAGTTGACCAGCTAAAAGACGTACTCAAAAACCCCAAAGATGTATTTGCTTCGGTAGAAAATTTATTGGAAGAGAATACGCGTTTGAGAAAAGAAGTCGAAAAGAACGTACTTGCCAAAACTGCCAACCTCAAATATGACTTGGCAAAACAAGTCACTCAAATCAATGGGATCAATTTTATTGCTCAAAAAGTAGATCTTCCAAGTGCCGAAGCGGTTAAAAATTTGGCTTACTCGGTGAAAGATATCGTCAATAATTTATTTCTGGTCATTGCATCCGACATCGAAAACAAACCAGGTTTAACTGTAATGCTCTCCGAAAATTTAGTAAAAGACCGTAGCCTGAATGCAAGCAATATCGTACGCGAATTGGCCAAAGAAATAAAAGGCGGCGGTGGCGGACAAGCATTTTTTGCAACGGCAGGAGGTAAGGACAGCTCGGGTATCGCAAAAGCATTGCAAAAAGCACGTACATTTATTGCCTCACCCCAGCCTCTCCATTTAGACAAGCTCAATGCTCAAGAGGAAAGGGAGTCATAGGACGACTATTTATTTATTTTGAAAAATTTTCTTACACCCTCAAACAAAATGAAACATTTATTTACAGTTGCATTGGTTGCTTTACTAGGCCTCACATCCTGTGAGAACAATGAAGAATTTACCATTTCAGGTGAAATAGAAAATTGTCCTGACTATGTTAAGAAAGTATACTTGTACAAAAGCAATGGGGTAATTGATTCTACATTCTTAAATGAGAATAGCAAATTCAAATTCAAGCATAGCACTCCTAACCCCGACTTTTATAAACTCCTAATTGATCAAAAATATTTCTTACTTATAGCTAGCAATGGCGACAAACTTGATTTTAGAGCCAATTACATAGATGCAACAGGTGCCTATGTAATTACTGGTTCAAAAGAATCGGAAAAATTGATGGATTTAATCAAAATGGATGTCGATGCTGAGAAAAATACACGCGTTACACTAGCAGCTTTTCTAAAGAAAATTATTAAACCAAACAACGATTCACTCTCTAATGCCACCACTCGTCAGCTCTTTGACAAACTAAGTGACTTATCAATGAATGCGAACGATTCACTTCAGCGTACGATAACACAATTTCACGATGAACGAATAGACAATCAGGATAAAAAATCACTTGCATTTGCCGAGACAAACAGGGATTATTTAGCTGGATTTTATGCCGTTACAAGTGTAAGTCCAGAAAAATATGGGCCAAAACTAATTCAATATACAGAGGATATCAAAAGCAAATTCCCGAAAAATGAGTCAATTCAGGCATTTATAGCCTATTTGATCAAATTAAAAGCAACATCTATTAACTCAGAAGCACCAGACTTTGAATTACCCACACCCGATAGAAAACTCATTAAGCTCTCCGACTTTAAGGGTAAATATGTATTGTTAGATTTCTGGGCTTCGTGGTGCATACCATGCCGAGCAGAAAATCCAAATATGGTTAAAGCATACCAATCATTTAAGAACAAAAACTTCACCGTGCTTTCTGCTTCTTTAGATCAAGACAAAGCCCAATGGTTAAAAGCAATTGAAACAGATAAACTAACCTGGACACATGTATCAGACCTAAAAGGTTGGAAAAGTAACGTAGTAGCGAAATACCAAGTACAGAAAATTCCATCATCATTCCTTTTGAATCCCGAAGGAAAAATTATTGCCAAAAATCTGACAGGTGATGAGCTTACTATTTTTTTAGAGAAGACCTTAAAATAAAGCTGAGGAGGATAGCAAATCTGCATTTTTTCAAGCCTCACTCCACAACCCTCTCCAAGGAGAAGAAGCAGCTATAGGTACAGATTTGCCAAAGTCATCTTAAGTCTTTTTATGGGCGAAGTGATGAAACGTTCGGGAGGGAAAGTAGATCTAAAAACGGTAGTGTATCTAAATGTATGATGGATCATTTTTTGATAAAATTTGACTACAAAGACTGAAAAACAAACTGCTTTTAAAGCATTTAAAAGCAGTTTATGAAAATATAAATTCATGCTTTTTTA
>Ga0114967_10003794_pt1 | contig 12324 bp, 10 predicted proteins | sample M_130628_MF_Meta_FD_92639 | JGI IMG/M metagenome (GOLD analysis project Ga0114967, IMG submission 92639) | Freshwater microbial communities from Lake Montjoie, Canada to study carbon cycling - M_130628_MF_MetaG | ecosystem: Environmental > Aquatic > Freshwater > Lake | place: Lake Montjoie... | reverse complement strand
CCTGCGCGATATCCCCACAACCTGGGATGTGCCGATCCGGCTGGGCTTGCGCGAAGAGCGTTTGGAGCGGGCATCACAGTTGAATGAGCAACTTGAGCAACTCCTGCCGGGGCAATACAAGGCGATTGAACAGAAGCTGCGCGATCAGTTGACGGAGGCCCAGAAGCAGGCCCTCGACACGTCGCCAATGGACCGTACCGACGACCAGCACAAGGCTGCCTACGCCGCCACGGAGGCCACCAGAGTGAGTTGGACCATGGTCGCTCGTGAAGCCCCACTCGACGTCCGGGACAAGGCTCGTGAACTCGCCCGCCAATATGTGGAGACGACCGAAACGGCCGAGATCATCGACCGCTATCGGGAGATCGTCAATTTCAACTACTGGCGTGCCTGCTGCGAGGCGGAGGTGACAGAGCCTGCCCTGCGGGCGCGCGAGGCTGCCTGGAGGGCAGATCGCGAGTTCAAGGCGGCCCGCCTGCAGACGGCCAAAAAGGCGTTCGAGGAGTCGTTCGCTGCCTGGCGTGAGGTGCTGGATGGATCGGAGATCCTCCGCGAAGACACATTCATGGCCGAGGATCTCAACGAAATCATCGACAATTACCGGAAGGTTCTCGATCAGCTCGACGAGAAGTTTCCGACGCCGTTTGTCCTCCAGGACATCTTCGACAGGCGGTAGGTGATCAGCGCATGGGGTGGATCAGGCGGTCTTCCGGATCAGCAGTTTGTCGATCCGGCGGCCGTCCATGTCGACCACCTCGATGATCAGCCCGTTCCAGATGGTGGAATCGCCAGCGGATGGAATGCGTTCCAGCTGGGCCAGCACGAGCCCGGAAACGGTCGAATACTCGCGCGGCACGTGATCCAGCCGCAGCCCAAAAGTTTCCGCGAGCTTTTCCACGCCAGCTCCGCCATCGACCAGCCAAGAGCCGTCGTCACGCGGCGTGAATATCGCGTCCTGATCGCGCCGGTGTTCGTCGTGAATCTCGCCGACGAGTTCTTCAAGAACATCCTCGAGTGTGACGAGCCCTTCAGTGCCACCATATTCATCGAGCACGATCGCCATCTGATTGCGTTCCTTCTGGAACAGCTCCAGCAGGCGGTCCAGAGGCATGGTCTCGGGAACGAACAGGGCGCGGTGCATGATCTTGCGCAGCTGGATCGGCCAGCCCATCCAGTTTTGCCGCAGAACATCCTTGTTGGAGACATATCCCACAATGTGGTCGAGGCTGCCTTCGTAGACCGGCAGCCGCGAATACCCCGCCATCGCGATCGCTCCCAGAACCTCCTCGGGAGGGGTGTCGATATCGAGCGCATCGAGATCGATGCGGGGCCGCATGATGTCGCGGACGGAACGTTCGCCGAGGCGCAGGGCCTCGGTCGCCACCGCCTGCTCCACCGCCTCCAGCACCCCTTCCGCCCGCCCGGCTTCGAGCAGGTGCTCGATGTCGTCGACGGAAATCGTGGGGCCCTCCTGCTTGCGGGCTCCCAGCAGAAAGAGAACGCCCGACGTTGAAACGCTCATCAGCCAGACCAGCGGCTTGGTGAACCGGGCGAAGGTCTGCATGGCGGGGGCCACCATGCGGGCAATTGTCTCGGCCTGACGCAGGGCAAGCCGTTTTGGCACCAGCTCCCCCAACAGCAGCGTCACGAACGACAACAGCACCACAAACACCGTCAGCGCGATCGATCGAGCCGCTCCGACGGCGGCGGGGGGGCCGTTGGCGGTGATCCACTCGGCGATGTGGCTGACCACTCTGTCGCCACCGTAGGCCGCCGCCAGCGTGCCCACCAGTGTGATGCCGATCTGCACCGTAGGCAAAAACCGGTCTGGATTGAGGGCCAGTTCCAGAGCTTTGGCCGCGGCAACGTCGCCATCCTCGGCCAGTTGCCGCAGCCGCCCCCGACGGCTGGCGACGATCGCCATCTCGGCCCCGGAGAAGAATCCGTTGGCCAAGATCAGGACGAGAACGATGAGGATTTCCTGCAGCATGGGTGGGTCTGGGGCTCAGATCGAGGTGTCGGTCTGGGGGGCATCGCGGCAGATAACGGCGAGGTTATCGCGGTGGATCACCTCGTCATACGGTGCATAGCCAAGGACACCCACGATCTGCTCCGTTTTCAGGCCGGCGATGCGGCGCAGGTCGTCGCTGGGGTAGTTGGCCAGCCCCCGGGCGAATTCCCGCCCGTCGGTGGCGATCAGTGAGACGACGTCTCCGACGGTGAACGAGCCCTCCAAACCGGTGACGCCCGCCGCCAGCAGGCTGCGGCCCTGGCCGATGATGGCAGCGCGGGCCCCGGCATCGACATGCAGACTGCCGCGGGCATCGGCCGACCAGCCCAGCCAGCGTTTCCAGGCGGGCATCGTTGATTCCCGGCCCATAAACAGCGTTCCGACCGACTTAGCAGCCATGATCTCCGTCAAAACGTGGTCGTGGCGGCCGCAGGCGATGATGCAGTGGCCGCCCGCTTCAGTGACGATTCGCGCTGCCTTGATCTTGCTGGCCATGCCCCCCTTCGACAGGCCGCCAGCCTTGTCGCGGGCGAGGCTCTCGATGGCGCTATCCACGCGCGGCACGACATCCAGCCGCCGCGCTTGAGGATCGGAGGGATGGCGATCAAACAGGCCGTCCACGTCGGACAGAAGCACGAGCAGGGGGGCACCGAGCACCGTGGCAACAAGCGCGGCGAGGCGGTCGTTGTCGCCGAAGCTGGTGCGCAATTCCTCCACGCTCACGGTGTCATTCTCGTTGATGATCGGGATGGCGCCGTAATCGAGCAGGGCCCGCAGCGTGTTGCGGATATTGAGATACCTGGTCCTGTCCTGCAGATCGTCGGCCACGAGGAGGAGCTGGGCAGCATGGCGATTCTTCGCCCGCAGCACCCGTTCATAGGCTTCGATCAGACAGCTCTGGCCAATGGCTGCCACCGCCTGGAGGTGGGCCAGTTCCTGAGGCCGGGCGCGCAGCCCCATGCGGCCCATGCCGGCGCCCACGGCTCCGGAACTCACCAGCACAACCTGCCGGCCGGTGTTGAGAAGTTCGTCGAATTGCCGCCCCAGAGCCTCGATTCGTGCCGCATCAAGGAGTCCGTCGGGGCCGGTAAGCACGCGGGTGCCGACCTTCACGACCAGTAATCTGGCAGCGGCGGCAACGGCCTGACGATTCGAATCGGACATGGGCAGTCGTGGGAAAAACCCTGCAGCCAGGGAAAGGGAAAGACAGAACGGACGGGGCATAGGCCGAGCGGGGGGACGTTGGCAGCGGAGAACCGCCAGTTTTCTCTGTGCGCTGGCACCCACGCTTGGGACCTGAATCCTACCCGAGCCCACGCCGGTCGGGCCACCGCAGCCGAAAACGACACTGAACCGGCCACTGAAAAGTCGTCACTGACCCTCTGGATTGCGGAGAGCCGACTCGATCGACGCAGGAAAAGCCCCCGCCGGGGCCTGGCTGGCATTTTTGTGGGCTCCGCTGCGTCGCAGATGGGTTGCGGCCGACTCGCGCCACGGGCTCTGAAACCCGGGCTCCTGTGAATCCGATTGGATTCCACCTGTCGGGGGCGTATAACTCGTCGATCGCTGCGGAGAGACCGTCAGGGCCACCTGCCGGCGAAGAGCCTGAGGCCGTCTCCCGCAGTGGTTTCATAGTTGTGGCGGCTGGCGTTCGGCGGCTGTCCACGGTGTCGAAGGATCGATGCACCCTCTGGGCCTGCTCAGCAGGCGGCTGCTGTGAGTGAACTCCATCACGAATGCGGGCTCGCGGCGATCTACCATCTGCCGGGCGAGGAGACGAGTCCGCTGTGTCCCGTTCAGGGCGCGGGGGAGGTGGCGCGATTGATGCCGCGGATGCTGCTCGACATGCAGAACCGCGGCCAACTCTCCGCCGGAATGACGGCCTGGAACCCGGATCGCAACCAACTGCTGGCCACCTTCAAGGAGGTGGGAAGCGTCAGCGAGGTGTTTCGCATGAGCCACCGCGGCTCCTACGAAACGATCATGGAGCAGCACACGGGGCGGGCGGCGATCGGACACGTTCGCTACGCCACCTGCGGTGCCGAGGATCGGGCCTACGCCCAGCCTCTGGAACGTCAGCACATCCAGAAGCGGAAGTGGTTTGCCTTCGGTTTCAACGGCCAACTCGCCAACTACCCCGAATTGCGCGAGGAGATTCTCGCCGACAACGACAACCACCTCGCTCGCGATAACGACACCGAGGTGATCCTCCATGCGATCGGCCACGAGCTATCCGGTTCGGCCGATCCCGATCCGATTGAGCTGTTGGCGGCCATTTCCAAACGGTTTGACGGCGCTTGGAACATCGCCATCCTGGATGCCTGCGGCAGGTTGATCGTGGCCCGCGATCCACTCGGCATCCGCCCGATGGAATATGCCCAGCACGGTCCGCTGGTGGCGGCCGCCAGCGAGAGTGTGGCGCTGCTCAATCTCGGGTTTCCAGCCGAATCGATTCATTCGCTCGAGCCGGGCATGGCGCTGATCGTGGATGGGGGCAAGGTGCGGATCGAACGGTTTGCCCCGAGTCCGCGGAAGGCCCACTGCTTCTTCGAATGGGTCTATTTCGCGAATGTGGCCAGCTCGATGGACGAACGCAGTGTCTATCTGTCGCGCAAACGCCTCGGCGAGGAGTTGGCCCGGCTGGAGACGATCTCCATCGATTCCGACACCGTTGTTGTGCCGGTGCCCGACACGAGCAAGGCTGCTGCCGATGCCATGGCCTATCGGCTCTCGATCCCGTCGGTGGAGGGCCTCATCCGCAACCGCTACACCGGCCGCACCTTCATCGATGGTGCCTCGAGCCGCCGGCAGAAGGCGGAGACGAAATACACTCCCCTGCGCGAGGTGCTGGAGGGGAAACGAGTGATTCTGGTCGAGGATTCGATCGTCCGCAGCACCACGATGAAGGTTTTGTTGGGGCGGATGCGTTCGCTGGGACGCGTGCGGGAGATCCATGTGCGCATCGCCTGTCCTCCGATTATCGCCCCCTGTTTTTACGGGATCGACATGTCGACGATCTCCGAACTCTTCGCCCCTCCCTTCCTCCGGGAGGGACTGCTCACCGACGAAGCGCAGGAGGAAATGGCTGCCCGGCTGGGGGCCGATTCGCTCCGCTACCTGCCGCTGGAATCGGTGGCCCGCTCGATTGGGTTTGATCCCTCCGACCTCTGCCAAGCCTGCCTGACGGGCCGCTATCCAACTCCGGCTGGCGAGCGACTCTATGAAATCGCTCTGGGCCAGACATCGCGAGATTCAGGCCGCACCTACGAAACGCTCAGCCGCTGACACCGCCTCTGGGCATCAGGCGGCGCGCATCAGGCGTCGGGCATCCGGGGCTCGGCTGGGGAGGACGCGGGCAATTCCACGCGGACCACGGCCGCCTGAGCGTCTGAGCGCTTGAGCATGGCCCGCCACACCGGCTCGCCCGCCAGGCGGGTGCGCCGCTCAAAGTGCGTGCGGTAATCGAGGTCGTGCTGTGCCGGTCCGACCGTCTCCTCCTGAGGGTCAGCGAACGATTGGGTGCCCACCGCGGCGGCAATCGCCTCGTCGAAATACTCCTCAACGTCGGTCCAGATGTGCAGGAGTCCCCCTGGTGCCAGAACCCGACCGGCATGCTGCAGAAAGAGGTCGGAGAGGACGCGGCGTTTGCGGTGCCGAGCCTTCCACCAGGGGTCGGGGAAGTAGACGTGGACGCCCGTCAGGCAGGCATTGGGCAACAGGCTGCGCACCAGGAGATTGGCATCTCCATGGATGATCCGGGCATTGTTCGCGCGGGCCCGGGCCAGTTTGCCGGCACACATGCGGGCATAGCCGCCACTGATCTCCACCCCCAGAAAACAGCGATCGGGCGCCGCCGTCGAGGCACTGGCCAGAAACAGCCCCTTGCCGCTGCCCACTTCCAGTTCCACCGCGGCGTTCGGGGCAGCGGGAAAGAGCGCGGCCGGGGGCAGCGGGCAGGGAAGGGCATCGAGCGCGAGCAGATGCCAGGTCAAGTCGAGCGTGGGATCGGGTTTCTTGGGTGGTCGTCGCGGCATGGAGGCCTCAGGAGGCCGCCGATTCGCCGGCCACCTTGAGCAGGTAGTCGACCGGCAGAGGCACGCCCTTGATGATGCCGTCCACAACGATGCTCTCCCGCACCAGTCCCTGGAAGCGGCAGACAATCATCGCCCGCGGCCGCACGCGAACGCGTTCCACGGTGATCACCAACCGGTCGCCAGGCACCACCGGCTCGCGAAATCGAACCTCTTCCAGGCCGCCGAAACCGATCAGTTTGGCGTCGAGCAGGTTGTAGCGCTGGGTGTAGTAGCTCGACAGTTGCGCCGCCGCCTCGCACATGATCACCCCTGGCATCAGGGGCATCACGGGGAAATGCCCGCGGACCCAGAAGTCATCGCGCGTGGTGTCCTTGTAGCCGACACACAGTCCGCGTGCCTGATCCTCGTAGACGATCGCGGTCAGCTGCTCCATCTCGAACCGCTGCCCGTTCCAGCGGCGGATTTCGTGGATGTCGGCGATGACGCGCGAGAGGTCGTACTCGCTCGGATTGATGATGTAGTCGCGCTGCGCCACTGAATCGGCTCCATCAGGTGCGAATGTGTTTTCGCTTCGCCTTACGGGCCTTGCTGTTGGCCGGACGTGAGCCGTGATTGGCCTTTTTCAGGGTGCGGTGGGGTTTCGCCATGGACAGATCCTCAATGCGTGTTCGAAAGTCGAGTGCGGAGGATACCATGCCTGCCGCCCCTGTGCCATCCAGACGTTGCTCGTGCGGCCCGGGGCAAAAAACAGGCCACAAACCCTGCTCCGTTCAGGGGGGGGGCGGCCGTCCCGCCGCTGGCCTGTGCGGCGCCGGATGTTCGGCGGCGATCGCCTCGCGAATCGAGGTCCGCACCACCTCCACAAAGCTGGCCACCAAAAATCCGAGCAGGCCGCCGATCACTGCCGAGGAGATCCCCCCCAGGAGGGCTCCCGCGTGGGAACTGGCAGTGAGCATCAGCAGCGCAGTCGACCCCGCGATGCCACCGCAGGCGGCGCCCAGGCCGACCGAAACCGGCACCAGCCGCCCCAGGGGGGCCCGGCGAAGCAGGGCATGGGATGCGGGGGAGGGCAGCCGGTGGGGGGGCGCTGCCGGCCGTCCCCAGCCCCGTTGCCGGGCGATGTCGAGGTCGGTCGCGGCGGCCATGCGGGTGCCGATGGCGTTGCCGGCGACATGCATCGCCACACTGGCCAAGAGCACAGCGACTCCCAGCCAGCCCGCGATGCCGAGCCAGCCCACGGCAACGCAGCACACCGCCAGCACGACTGCCAGTCGGGTGTAGGTGACCAGACGCATGTGCTCGTAGGCTCCAGGGGATTTGGCCACTGGAAAGTGTAGCCGGTCGGGGGCGTGGGACCGCTGGCAAACGGGTCGGGCGGCCCTGGCTGCCCTCCCGCCTCCCGGCGGAAGGGAAATTAAAACGGGTCGGCGACGGCCTGTTGCTGGTAGATCGGCAGGAGCCGGTAGTAGACCTCCAGCGTCAGCAGGGCGAGGCTGGTGTGGGCCAGCCGGCCACCGGGGGCCGTGTTGGGATCGGCCAGAAACCAGCTCCCCGCCTCGTGGCCGATGCGGGTTTGCTGGGCAATGAGTTGATCGCGATTCTTGGCGTTCCAGCGCGGCCACACCGGGTGATTCGACTGCACGAGCGTCTGGGCGAGATAAAAGTTGTGGTAGATCGCCGTCGGCTGTGGCCCCGCCTTGGCCAGTGCTGTGATCCCGCGTCGCAGGGCCTCCTCCCGGTCGTCCCAGCCGGTGTACATCCGACACAGCAGCCCGATAGCCGATGTGCAGGGCTTGCTGGCCGGGGTCCGGTAGCCGTAGGCCGCCCCCTTCTGCGTCTGCACGCTATCGAGAAACCGCCGCACGCCATCGAGGGTGGGGGAGGAGGTTTCCACGCCCGACAGGGCCGCACTTTTGAGCGCCGCCAACTGCCAGGCTGTGACGGTGATGTCGCCAGCCTGGCCGGGCAGGTAACGCCAGCCACCGCCGTGGAGATCCTGAGATGTTTCGATGAACCGCACCGCCTCGCGCAGCGGCGGCACAAACATCTCGTCTCCCGACATCCCGAAGGCCTCTGCCAGGCTGAGCGTCGTCGTGCCGTGGCCATACATTGTTCCCTCGCAGAAATCGCCACCGCGAGGCGTGGCTTTCATGCGGCTGAGGAGATAGTAAATCGCCCGGGAGACGGTCTCCCGATAGGGCCCTTCCAGATGGGTGTTGCCCGCGCCCAGAAAAGGCAGCAGCCCCATCGCTGTGCTCGCCGTCGTGCTTTCCAGCGTGCCCGCATCGCGGCAGGCGCCGTCGCAGCGGCATCCGCCCAGATCAAACCGCCACGAGCCGTCGGTGGCCTGATGGAGCGCCAGCCAGGCCAAGCCCCGTTCGACGGCCGCCTCGCTGCCGGCCGATCCTCCTCGACTCAGTGCTGCCTCACCGCGGGCTGGTCCCCGCCGTGAGGCGAACGGCGGACCTGTCACGCCACCGGCCGCAGGCCGCGGGCCGCGGGTGGCCGCAGGGCCGCCACTGCTGCGCTTGGACAGAGCCGTAGCGGAGGTGGGGCGGACAGCGAGAGCGGTCTCCGCCGGCTCGCGCGGCGGGATTGTCTCCGGCGGCACCTCCGCAACGAATTCGGCCACCGGAAGGGGCACGAGGTCGGCAGCGGCGGGACCGGGAAGCGGCGTCGGGTCCTCTGCCGTCACGAGGGCGGCGCTGGCGGCCTCCTCCTGGCTGGCATCAGTTCCCGCTGCGGCTGGCTCTGCCGGCGCTGCCAGCGTCACCTCATCCACATCGCCGGGGGGTTGGTCTGCGCTGGCGGGATCTGTGGCTGCTCCCAACGCGATCACCAGCGGTTGTCGCTGGTCGGGCGCCGGTGGCTTCAGCACCGCGAGGGTGAGCGAAATCCCCAACAGCAGATGGACCAGCAGGCTGGCGTAGCCCGATCGGCAGGTGGGGCTGGCCACCGCCCGTTCGATCCAGGTGGTGGGGCGGGGGGGCTGGGAGGCTGGAGTGGCTGGCGGTGCATGGGCCATCGCGGTGTACTTTGCGAAGATCGCGGCCACCGATCCCCTTTCCCGGCTGTTATCCGCTGGAGAGCGGGCGAGTCTGGGCGGCTTGGGCTGCGGAAATCCTCAGGTTCTGCGCGGGCGGGGCGCGCACGGCTGGCCCCCTGCCAAAGCTATCGACCGACCGCAGGTCGCTATTCGACGAATTCAGCCTCGACGCTCTGTTGGCCGTAAAGGGGCAGGTGGCGGTAGTACACCTCCAGAATGAGGGTGGCAAGCGCCGTGGTGTAGAGTCGGCCGGCCACCTTTGGACCGTGCCCCTCCGCGAAACCATCAAACCAGCTCCCCGTTTCGTGCCCTTGGCGGCTCTGCCCTGCGACCAGCATGTCGCGCATCTTGGCATTCCAGGCCACCCACGCCTCTCCCTCCATGTGGTGCATGATCTGGGTGGCGTAGTAGTCGTAGTAGAGGTCTTTGGTTGGTCCCTGTTTGGCCAGCCGCGAGACGCCCAGTTGCAGTTTCGGGTGGTCTTTTTTCCAGCCGAGGTACATCCGCGACAAGAGGCCCACGGCCGATGTTCCGTAGCCCGCCCCCCCCGCCCCTGGGATGTCGAGGTAGCCGTAGGTCGCCCCCTCATCCCCCTGTACGCTATCGAGGAAGGCGCTGGTTTTTTTGAGCGTCAGTGGCGAGACCTGCAGGTAGGCCATGTGTCCGCTCTTGAGAGCCATCAGCTGCCAGCCGACGGCCGAGGTATCCCCCGGCTGCCGCGGGCTGTAGCGCCAGCCACCCCCCACCGGATCCTGCGCCGCCATGATGAAGTTGAGGGCGAGTTGCGCGGGTGCCTGGAGGCGTCTGTCCTGCGACATCGCATAGCCCTCGCAGAGCACGATCGCTGCCAGCCCCTGGGAGTACATCGACCCTCCCTCGCCGTAGGCCTGCCCCTGCCCCTTGAGCGTCATGCCGGCGAGAAAACCGAGGCCGGCGTCGATCTGCCGCTTGTAGGGCCCCTCCTTGTGCGTGTAGCCCCGGCCGAGGAACGGCAGCAGGGCAAGTGCCGTGGCGCCGCAGCGATCTTTGCTGCGGCCCGGCTCGCCGGAATGGGAGCACTGCCCTTTGCAGGCGGGGCAGCCGGCCAGATCGAGCGACCAGCCCCCGTCGGGGAGTTGGTGTTGGACAAACCATTTGAGCGCCGCTTCCACAGCGGCCTCGCTCTGCGGATTGCCACCGCCGCTGGCGACGAGTTGGTTGCGCCGCTGGGGGTTGATGCGGCCGCCGAGCCCCCCGGCCTCACCTCCCAACGCGCCGACCGTTTCCAGCAGCTCGCTCGAGATGGCCGACTCGGCGCTCAAGTCGCTCAGTTCCACTGCCAACGGGGCCGCCTCGGGATCGGCGGCGGCGCCGGCGACCTCCACTGGCTCCAGCGGCACCATCTCGGTCAATTCGATCTCCCCGGCAGGGGCCTCCAGCACCGGTTCCATGTCGGGGCTGGCCACCTCGAAAGCGGCCTCCGTCTCGGCCATATCGCGGCCCTCGGCCACGATCGCCAGCGATTTCTCTGCGGACCGGGGGGGAACTTGCACCATCAAGGCCAGCGCCAGGAGCACGATTGCATGCACGAGCATGCTCACCCCCCATGCCGGAGCCTCCTGGAGGAGGCTGGCGAAACGGGGCGGGGCCTGCGGGGGAGGGCTCGCCAGGGATGGAGTGGGGGCGCTCGCTGCGGTCTCCCTGATTTTCCTGCTCATGATCTCACCCCGGGCATTCGCTCGACCGAGCCTGCCAATCGACCCGAAAAAACGCCCGATCCCCCGCAATTGTTCGGGGCGGGGAGGTTCCGCTGGCGAGGTGTCGAGGCCCCGGCTACTATAAGCGGGCTTCCGGCCGGCATGTTTGACCGCCGGTCATAACACCATATTCCGATACTCGCGGATCCGGCAGAAAGATAGCAATGGCTAAGGGAAAAAAGCGGCTCGAAATTATCCACCTGGTCTGTCAGGAGACCGGCGATCAAAACTACACCATGCGGCGGAAGTCGGGCGGAGAGAAGCTCAAGCTGATGAAGTATTCTCCGCGGCTCCGCAAGCACACGCTCCACAACGAGAAGAAGAAGTAGTTGCGGCGTCGCAGCGACCGCGGGGAACCACCGATCGGTTGGTCGAGATTTCCATCCGACCGGGTTCATCCTAAGTCGTCGAGAATCCCCCGCAGCCATGCCGCGGCTCCAGCGGGAGCAGGGGCGGCTCCGAGAGTGGCCACTCGATCGGCTTGACGGCGCAAGTGGGGCAGATCGGCCCCGCCGCGTCCCTCAGGTGGGTCGTTACACAGCAGCAGACGACATTCTGCCATCCGTCGAAACTCTCCCGTTCCGGGGCGCAGCACGATGTCGATTTCGCAGCGGGCTCCTTGAGCCGCCCGCGGAACTCCCGCGAGCGCCACCTCCAGCAGCGCTCCCCATGCCGTGGCCTGCAGATCAGTCGGCAGGCCCCACAGAATCGCTGCCGCGGGCCGCTGCTCCAAGCCCTGCCGACAGCAGGTAAGCCGGCCGCGGCGTTCGAAGTATTCCACGTTCGCCCCATCCCGCCAGCGCAGCGTGGCTGAGGGATCGCTCGGGTGCCAGACGTGGAGGGAACTGGTGCGGTGCAGGATCGATTCCAGCCGCACTCCGCTGGCCCGCAGGCGCAGGCCGAGGTCGTCGTCTTCCTGGCCCCAGCCCCGAAACCGCTCGTCGAATCCGTTGACGCGGCGGAAGTCGCTCTGCCAGACAGCGAAATTTCCTCCCGCCAGCCGCGGCTTGGAAGGATGCCGCAGGAGCGTGTACCACCAGGCCTTGAGCCGGCGGTGGGCCAGCGCCCGGCGCTCCCCCGCTGGCGCGAGAGCGGCCAGATCGAGCTCCCCCAGCGTGCCGGGCACCAAGGCGCGGCTGGTGGCCTCCGGGAGCCGCGCGCAGTAGCCGAGCAAGGCCACTCCCGGCTGGCGGCAGGCGAGGAAGGCGGCCAGATGATCGCGGGGCAGAATGCAGTCGCCATCCAAAAACAGCAGCATCTCTCCCGTGGCGAGGCGGGCGCCGGCATTGCGGATGGCTGCCAGCCGAAATCCGTCGTGGGATTGTGTGGTGAACCGCACGGGGAAATCGACGGATGCCGCAAAGGCGCTGACCACCTCGGGAGTGGCATCGAGCGAACCGTCGTCGGTCACGATCACCTCGAACGCGCCAGCCACCCCCACCTGCGCCGCGATCGATTCCAGCACCAGTTCGAGGTGGCGCGGCTTCTGGTAGGTGT
>Ga0114967_10003793_pt1 | contig 12326 bp, 18 predicted proteins | sample M_130628_MF_Meta_FD_92639 | JGI IMG/M metagenome (GOLD analysis project Ga0114967, IMG submission 92639) | Freshwater microbial communities from Lake Montjoie, Canada to study carbon cycling - M_130628_MF_MetaG | ecosystem: Environmental > Aquatic > Freshwater > Lake | place: Lake Montjoie... | reverse complement strand
GTAAATCCAGATGAAGTGGTTGCACTAGGCGCCGCAATTCAAGGAGGAGTTTTATCTGGTGATGTAAAGGATGTATTATTATTGGACGTTACTCCATTATCATTAGGCATTGAAACCGTTGGAGGAGTATTTACAAAATTAATAGAGTCAAATACAACTATTCCAACTAAAAAATCGCAAGACTTTAGTACAGCGGCAGATAACCAGCCATCAGTTCAAATAGTTGTTTTTCAAGGTGAGAGGCCAATGGCAAAAGATAACAGAAAGTTAGGTGAATTTAATTTAGATGGAATTCCGCCAGCACAAAGAGGTGTACCTCAAGTTGAAGTTACTTTGGATATTGATGCAAATGGTATCTTAAATGTAAGTGCAAAAGATAAAGCAACTGGTAAATCACATAATATCCGGATTGAGGCAAAAAGCGGTTTAAGCAAAGAAGAAATTGATCGCATGAAACGTGAGGCTGAACTAAATGCAGATGCTGATAAAAAAGTAAAAGAAGAAGTTGAGAAATTAAATGAAGCTGATAGTATGGTTTTTCAAACCGAAAAACAGTTAAATGAATATGGAGATAAAATACCTGCCGAGAAAAAGACAGATATTGAAACTGCTTTAACTGAGTTAAAGGAGGCTTATTCAGCTAAAGACCTTTCAAAAATTGACTCTGCACTAGCTGCAATAAATGCAGCATGGACAGCAGCCAGTGAAGATATGTATAAAGCCAATCAGGCCGAACCTACTTCGCCTACCACTGATGAGCCAGTTGCGGATGCAGATTTTGAAGAGGTAAAATAATATAATTTTTTTAGTAATTAAAAATGAGCTAACTCAAATTAGCTCATTTTTTTGGTATAATAATACTATGAGGAATAACCTAATTAAAATATTTTATAACGAAAAACAGGTTTTAGAAAATAATTCCAGTTTAAATTTTAGTAAGAGTCCGCTAAAACCAAAATTATTAATTGAATATCTTAGAGTCAATAATTTATTAAGTAACTTTTCAATAACTAAAAATTTTAATATATTTGGTAATGCTGATTTTAAATTAGCACATACTGATAATTATGTTGATGATTTTTTTAGTGCAGGATACTTATCTAGATCAAACGGCTTAGAATGGAGTCCGCAATTTGCTAACTCAGTTAGATACACAAATGCCTCTCTATATTCAGCTATAAAAAATTCAATAGTGGAACCTGAAACCGTTAGTTTCAGTCCAACCAGCGGGTTTCACCATGCTAGACCAACTGGCGGTAGTGGATTTTGTACATTTAGTGGACAGGTAATTGCATCAGTTAAAATATGGAGAGAATTTAATAAAAGAGGTTGTTATTTAGACCTAGATGGTCACTTCGGTAATTCAATAGAGGACAGTCGGGAATTTCAGCCTGAGATAAATGAGGCTATACCAGAGAATTTTAATTTTAATCCAACTGGAATTGACTATTCATATTATGAAAACTTAGTAGACTTTATTAAAAATACCTTGGAGCCAGCTATTTTATCGGGTAAAATTAGCTATGTAGTTTGGTGTCATGGTGCAGATTCGCATTGTGACGATGACTTAGGCCATCAGTGTATTACTGAGTATTGGACTAAATGTGCTGACTTTTTTTGGGCTTGGGTAAAAGTAATGGACGAAAAGTTAGGACGACCACTGCCTGTTTCATGTGCCCTATTTGGTGGATACCGATCAGATGACTATACAACAGTCTTAAGTTTACATACTTATGATTTAGTTGCATGTATTAATCGGCTGCTTGGAATTAATGTTGACTATACGCTTGAGGTTAAACCTAGAAAAAATAAAAATTCACATGTACACTATTCACGAAAAAGAAAAAGAAGACTTAAATTTAGAACTTATACTCAAGTATAGAGACTTACTAAATAATGGCACGTCTTCTAAATATTGGGTTGATATTTTACCAATAATTAAAGAATTTCAAAAATTAGAAAAGTATGAGTATTGTCAAGTACTATGGTCTTATTATACCAGGTCTATTACTGGTTAACTTATGATAAGTTATACTTTTTCATTTTAGCTGCGCGTCGACGAGTTAAGTCTCTAAATAGTTCTCTAACATCAGGTTGACCAAGAGCGCCGGTTTGAACCAGTGTATAAAATTCAGCATCCGAATTCTGCATCATAATAAACCATTGTGCTAAATTCGGTTTATTTTCAAACTCATCATGTTGAAGCTGCAGTCTAAGAAATCTAGGAAATAGTTCATATTCATAGCGTTCATCTTTAAAGAGTCGATTAATACCTAATTCACTTAATTTACGAAGAGGTCTATCACTGGCCACACTTGGCTGAATCTGGGTATTCCAATTTTCAAATAGAGTAATATGTTTCATATTCTAAATTATTTATAAAAGTTCTTGGATAAATAAATAAAAAGTCAAGTTAAAATGATTTATAAATATTCCGAATGGATTAAAGAATCTGAAACAGTTGAGGCTCCAGTAGTGGACACAGCCGCTAAGACTACTGTACCTGCTGTATCTAGCGATTCTATGGAATCTGAACCACCAGCCGCTGAGCTTGAAACATTTGATGAAACTACTGAAATCGGTAAATTTCAAAAATTAGATCAGGATCGTAAAACTGCAGTAAAGGCGTTTAAAGATAAACAAAAAGAATTTTTGGCAATTGATGTTGAAACTCGTAAGTCTCCAGTAACTGATGAAGACAAAGAAAAGGTTAAAACCCTTAAAGACTCGCTTATTATATTAAATAAAACAATGAAAGATGCTGAGGCTGCTTTTAATAAATTTAATGATGAAGCCCTAGGATTAGGAGTTGCAATTCCTGGAATAGAGGGTGAGGATATTGAGCCATAATATAAAATTAAAAAAAAAATAAAAATAAAATGAAAAATTTAGTAAAAAGATTTGGTCAATTCGTAAATGAAGGTGAAGATTATTTTGAGTTTAGTCCAAATGTTGGAGATGATAATATGTTATCTAGAGGAGAACAGGAAGATGCGCCAGAAAAATGTGAAGATGGATGTGAAGAGTTTGATGAACGTGGTAAATGCATAGTATGTAATAATTCTGAGGATTCTGATGATTATTATGATGACGACAATATAGACCCTCAACATGAAATAAATAAGACCTTATATGGTCAAGCAGATGCCTATCAACGGTCTAAAATCAAGAACCATAATATGGGTAGAATGTCAGAAGCAGAATTATATGAAGCTAAGAAGCAGGAAAAAATTGAGGCACTTGATGCAATTGACAAGAAATTTGCAAAAATTAAACCTGCAAAGAAGTCTATGCCAATGAAGCCAATGACAAAGAAGAACATGGAAATGGAAGAAGAAGAAGAGGAAGAGTCTTCAATGAAGCCTAAAATGTTATTCGGTAAGCCAGTTAAATCTGCAAAGCCTGAAACTAAAACTAATAAAATGCCACTAAAAGGCGGAAAACCTGCATTTTTATTCGGTAAAAAGTAAAATACAATCCTTTTAAAATATCAAATGGGTCAATATCTAAAAAATACTGACCCATTTTTAATTAGGGGAGTTTAGCCTCTACTATTTAAATTTAATACGGGTAATTGTTTCGATTTTTGAAAGCGGTGTTAATTTACTCTCTAGGTCTTTAGGTTGAACTTTTGTATTTTCAAAAAGATAAGCTTCCCAAACCTTGGTCTTTTTAATAAAAATCACTTTCCAGCAATGAGTTGGAATTGTAACTGTTCCTATTTTACCAGCACTGCCTAACGATCCGCACCAAACTTTAACTGAGTCAAATTCGGTAGCAAGTTCGCGAGTTCTAGACTCTAGTGTTTTCCAGATACCAGCATTTAGTGAATGGTATTGTGGTGACATATTTGAAAAATAAAAACACTCCTTTTGTAATTCAGAACTGCATTGATTATCTGCAGCTGGACACATATGACCTCGGTCAAATCCAGAACCTTTATAGTCTTGCATTAGGTCAGTTTCAGCCGCGAGTAATGGATCAGGTGCAAATGCATCTTTTCTAGGAACCTTTGACTCTGGACAAACAAGCCGGGCTCGGGTATCCCACCATTCAATATTAACTGAATAGTGTAGATCAGTGTTATAGTATGCAATATAACCAGTATGAGTTAATTTAACAATTGGGTCCTTTTTAAATGATCCAAATAGGAGGGTAATTATAACTAACCCTATAATTTTTTTAAATAGTTTCATTAGTTATATTTTATTATTATTTATTTGCACCTTGCTGTAATAGTAAATTCTGTGCCGCCTAATGGAGCAAAACACCTAATGATTAGCGTATCAAAACCAAATCTTTTTTTCCCTAATGGAAATGTGTAGGTTTTTGGGTCTCCGGACTGCTGTTTTCCGGGAAGGACTACCCATTTGCCGCCCACTTTTGCAGTAGGACTTAATGAAGCAACGGTTCCAGTTGATCCGCATGCGGCTAGTTCTGCATTAATTTTTTCTTCAAGATCTGGTATTTTATTTAAATTATTAACATGGTTAGCGGAAAGGCTCGAGCGCTCACCCAACCATGTGCTTAGGAATTCTATTTCTCCATATTTAATAAACACCATATCTGGGATTGATAAAGGATCAAACTCAATATCTACTGACTTTCCAGGCTCCGTCACTATAAACAGATCTGTTTTAAAACCACAATAGTTATTAGGGATGGTACCTCTTACGCCTGTTCCGTTAAGTACTTTATTACACACTAGTTTTTGGCCGTCTGGAATTTTTTTACCAGTTTGGGTTATCGAAGCTTTGATATATTGGAATTCTTGTCCAGGACCCTGGCTTGGTTTAGAAACTTTTTGTATATCAACTTTACTTAATAAGTCAGTCTCACTTGTGTTTAGAGCTTTTGTAAATATTGAAATTATAACTTTCTTCATTGTATCAAGCCGTGCAGCACAAAGAGCATCATTTCCAAAATATTTTTTATCGACTGGTTCGAATCCAGCGGTTTTTAAGCTATCTAGTGTGGTCTTACCTAACCCACTAGTTGAGGTTGATGCAGTAATTGCTATAATAGTTTTACCGTCCATGAATTTAGGAGTTTTTAACTCGGCTAAGATAGGTTGAAGGTCTGTAGTTAACTGATCAAGCTTTTCTTGAGTAATAGACTCTTGTGAATATTTACCTGAGTCAAAACTAAAACTAAAACCAGCTTCTTTATTGGGATTTGCGGCTTGAGTAGCTTTTGCTGTTTTATCAGCGGCTATGTCTGACTGTATTGCTGGTTTAATCACACCTCCAAGTTTGGCATCAACAGGCTTTACCGGAATCAATTGATCCCCTATTGCATATGTAAATTCCATAACGTTTTTCTGATCTGCTTGTAAATATCTTCTAGTAAATGCAATATTTGCAAACCAGGCCGGGCCGACCTGCTTAACATAAGTTCGTTCAATACCATCCGTGTCTTTATATGGCACGCTGAACCTCTTAAAAAATTCTGCGGCACCGCCTGGTGAGTTTGCATTGCCAGCAAAGTCTTTTTTTGTTCCAGTTGGTTTAAGTTGTATCTCAATTTCATTTAGTAAAGTTTCATTCACCCACTCCATAAATCCTTTAATCTGCATAGGTTTTTATTTTTTTTTTATGTATAGTTATTTATCTAAAATATTTGGTATATTAATCTTATAATACAAACCTATATGAAGACTGCTATTTTTATACTATTATTTTTGTTTTGGATTCAAGTTAGTGCTCAGCCGTTAACCTCTGATATTAAAAAGGAAATCATTACCCAAATCAACGAGTTTAGAAAAGTAACTGGTGATAGCCCGGGCCAAACCTTAAAAATCACACGAACAGCTAATTTAGATAAAGCTGCTCAATTTCATTCAGACTGGTTGGCTAACTCCGGCTTAGCCTCATCAACCGTAAATCCCCACATTGAGACCAAGTCAGTTAACGGACAACCTAAATTAGTAAATTGTTGGGATAGAGGTAAATACTTTAAAGTAGCAGTATTTGCTGAGATTTTGTTTCGAGCCTTTCCTATTACCAAGACCTGCACATATAAAGACCGGGCGCAGTTAGCGGTTAAGCTTTGGGCAGAGTCAACTCACGGCCATCGTGAAATAATGTTAGTAGAGTATTCAACCCATCCAGGGTATATTCCTCAAATTGGAATAGGAATGACACAGATTTCAGGAACAGATGAATGGGTAATTGTAGTTGTATTTGGAGACAATACTGATTATTTAACTGGGCAAATTATTAAATAATCTTTAATTAATGATTAACCGGCTTTAATAAGTTCAGAAATTTTAGCTAAAGTCAATGGGCCAACTGTTTTTTTATCTGGCTCAATATCATCATCACCTGTGATTTCGTGTATAGTTCTAAATTCTTTAATTTTGGTTTTTGTAATTGGACCAACATTACCATCACAGGTTTCAGTATCAGTTAAGTATACACCAAATATAACAGCCTGAATCTTTTTAATATCATCAGTTGTTAACTCTCCATCTTTTGCACCACTTAACATAATATCTTTATCCAAACCATCAGATGATTTTGAGTCAGAGTCACTTGAATCAGAGTTACTTAAGTCATCGCCACTGTCACTTGAGCCAGAGTCACTAGTCGAACTATCAGATGAGGTATGAACCGTAGCACCAGTATAGATAGAAACCGGGTCACTATATTCAGTAATGAGGTTCCATCGCTTAAAATCTTTAATTATTCCTTTTGACATATTATCTTCTTATTTTATAAACTTATAGAGTTATTTATATGGACTATTTTATGACTTTGGGCCAAAGCCACGGTTTAGTATGTTACCTAAGTGAAAGTTTAGGGTCTTGAACCAGCCCCTAAGCCTGCCGATTATGGTAGTGTCGTCTTCTGGGTTTCGGTAAAACACCTCGATAATAGAGGCTGAGCGTTTGCCTTTTAGATTTGTAACCACTGCAAATCTGACTAGGATTCCAGGTTTAAGATTTGAGATATCAAATTCTCCTGGAGTTACGGCAATTGAGTCGTCGTCTCCAAAATTAATCCAAGGTTTTCCTTTTTTATAGTATAGTGAACCAATCATAGGATATGAGATTTTTTTATTTTTTATATGATCCAAAATAGCCAGGCAGTAAAGAGGCCGGCACCTAGTGCAACAAGTATTGTTAATATAATTTCAGAGCGGGTCATATCACCCGAGTCAATGAACTCAATAGATTCTGGTTGACGTCTGGCCCACCCAATTAAGAGCGATATAGTTACACCAATCGCGGCAAGTGTCAAGAGCTGAGGCCACAGTAGGGCTAATTGCGTAAGTAGTTCCATAGTATAGAGTTATTTATAAAACTATACGCGCCGAATCCGCAAAGTTTTGGGCCGGGACCAGATAATAATTCAAGGGGGCCCAGGGGCCAGGTGACAGGAACTGGTTATTTAATTGTACCTGTTATTTTAACTAAATAATTTGGACCTTCTTTATACGTTTTAGTTGAATCATCTGCTCTGGTTGAAGGTTGGCCTTGCGTTTTGCGTGTATATTCTAATTCAGCAAACCTGAGTGCAAAGCCATGGTCGGGTGAGCGACCTTCAGCTGTGATAACTGTGCCGGGTTGAAGTTTAGGCAGAGGTGTAGCGGCTGGACTTGAGGCTGGAGTAGGTGAGGTAGAGACTGGTGAGGTTGCAGCCTGTGCCGGGTTCAGAGCCAGTTCTGCCGCAGTCTTTGCAGCAAAAGCTGCAGCAGCATCATCAAGTTTCTTCTTTTGTTCAGGCGTAATGCCTTCGACCTCTTCGGTAATAAATTGACTAAATGACTTAATAGATTTCATAATTATCCTTTATTTTATTTAATATCAGTTGACCGGATTAGGGTATAGCTAAATGAGTTGCCATGAATCTTTTTTGCCTCTCGACAAATTGCCATGAACTCTTCAAAGTCCGCAGACCTCTTAAATACTTGACAGCCTTCGGACCAGTTCTCAACATAGGTAGAGTCGGCACCCGCTTTATGAATATTGATTCCAAATATACCTTCTTGGATGGTATCTTCATTATATGTTAAGTCTTTATTTGCATCACGATATACTTTTACGTTTTTTGCTTGCCCCAGAGCCTCGTATTTGCCTTGATGGAGTCGGATTGTATGAGATCCCCGGTATTGGCCTTCAACAAGTCGGGCAACCCCGGCTGCATTGTGATACTCTAATACGCCTTTTTTACCTGGATCAGTTGTTGCTGGCCAGCTCTCAAATTTCCAAACCCCGGCAACTTTATAGGACACGGTAAGCAAGTCATCAAATACATTGGTAACAGCCTGCCCAGTCGCGGCATTTCGGATCCCTACGATATTAAGGTCATAGTCCTTTGCTCCTTCAAACCAGGCATATCCTTTAGCCTTTACGGCAGCTTCAACTTGTTCCTTTGTAAACTTCATAACTTTTTTCTATTTTTTTATAGGGTTATTTATACCGAGATTCGCCTAACCAGGTTAGGCCCGGATATCGTTAACCAGATCAGTTACGGCAATATCATTTGCGCCCATATGGGAGTCAGAGCCCTTTGACCGGTTAACTGTTGCAATTATTTGTCTCTTTGCAGCTAAATTGTTGGAACCACCTGCTGAATTTTCTCCGCCGGTATAGTAGTATTTTACCTTGTCCGGAAAGTCGGCTGCAAGTTTGGTATAGAAATTTTTGGTATTTCGGTTGCGACCTATCCAGATATCAACCAGATAGATTGCGGCCCACTCGGTTGGGGCTACTCTATTTAATAGGCTCATGCCCGGTAGGTATCCACCAGAGAACAGGTATAGAATTTTCTTGGTAGGGGTTAGACCCAGATCAGATATTTCAGACCAGGCCCGGGCACCGTCTATTCTTGATGAGTTTGCAATAAATGTGGTTGTATCAGGTAGGGTATCCGGTTTGAAATAGTCATACATATAGTCGCCGCTTACTCGGCCGCCAACATCAGTGCCGCCAAATACAACAACCAGTGTGGCAGACTTATCTGAATTAACCGTGATTTTACCTTGTGAAAGTGATTGGCTCTCGGGTGTGGCAGTTTGGCTAGCCGAGTCGGGTTGAGTAGATTGATCAGGTTGATCTCTATCTGGCCTGGCCGGAATGATACCGTCATTTAGGTAGTTTGGCAGGCCTAATTCAACAAACTTTTTGGCAATTTCTTCTTGATAGCTACGATCAAAAATTCCAAGTTCGCCAGCAACCAGCTCCTTGACACTTTTATATTCAGAGTCTGGGTTTGACTTAAGTTCGGCATCAATTTTAGAGAGGTCGGCAAGGGTTTTAATATCCTCAACAGCTTTCACCAGAGCCTCTTCATCGGTGCCGTTACCAGCAGCTGCAGCAATAATATCGGAGGCTGATTCAAATAGGCGGTAGTCAAGTAGATATTTCAAGAGTTAGTTAGTATTATTAATCAGCACTAGAGTTATATGGGCGGTTGGTAGATGGATTAATATTTCTTTGAACTGGCTGAGTATAGTATGGAGCAACTCCAGGCTGTGCGTAATCGCCATTTAACATTATTGCTATTTTATCACTTCCCACTACATCATTTGAAGGTATTACTTTTGCAACATTACCCTTACCGCTACGGTTTGATGCAGTATTTAATATGCTAACAATGGTAGCAATGTCCGCTGAATCACGATAAGCTAATTGAGTATTTAGGAATTTCTCTAAACTCTCACGGCGGACAGTCTGTAAACTCCGGTCTAAGTCTGCAATATCAGAATAGGTTTGTAATAATCGTAATGCATCAACAATTTTGTCTTCATCAACATTATCGCCTGCAATAGTATTAATAATTGAACTTGCCTTTGATAACTCGCCATGTACAAAGTCAATTGCTCCTGAATCTCTACCCATTGTAGTGATTGGATTAATAATTATTTGGCAAATTCTTTCTTCTGGAATTTCTTTAAGCCTCTTTGAGTCAATAACATTGTTATTAACCGTGGCTGGCTTATAGTTTTTAGGAGCTTGAGTCATTAATCGATAGGATACATCATCTTTAAATGCTAGTTCTCTCATAACCTGAAGATAAAGACCGGTTAGGTATTTCATTCGGTTTTCTGCCTCTTGTGCATTGGCTGTTGCATCGCCAGATGATGATGTTCCAACATAAAACTGAACCATTGCTGGAAAAGTTCTGTTAGATTTAACATATTCTTCATAAAACTTAATAATTACGCCCTTTGAAGGTTCAATTGCCCTTTTAAGTAGTGCCTTTACGTCTGTTTCAGAAAGTTCGCCAGTAGCCACACTTGAACCAGTTAACTTTAATTTGCTCTGCCCTATACCAAAGCAGAAACTAATATGAGTAGAGTCAGGGTCTGGAGTAAATACCGGCTCTAAGCCAGTAGTCTCCTCATATATATTATTATTATTAATATTTTCATTTACAAATTGTGTAAAGTTTAGTAGTCTCATAGTATTAATTAATTATTTTTAGGTTATTTATATAGCAGCGCGCGCTAAATTTTGATAAATTTGGTTTCCGAACGGGTCCTGGACCTGGGGGATTCTGGCAGCCAGCAATTAGGGCAAATGGTCCTGGACCTGGGGAAATCCGGGAACCAGCAAAAAGAGCAAATTAACCCCGAAGAGTTCCCGTACCTGGGGGAAGATCCCCGAACCCGATAAAACCGCAAATTGCTCCCGAGGCGGTTCGGGTACCGGGGGGAAGATCCTCGAACCCGATAAAACGGCAAATTGCTCCTAAGGCGGTTCCCGAACCTGGGGGCACCAGGTAAAATATAAAAAAGTCATGAGTTCTGCTCCTGGAGACTTTTTTTATAGGGGCATAGTTCACTACCGGGGCACCTCCTGGAGTGACCCTGGCTGACTCCAGGAGTGGTCCCAGGGCAGCCTGGCCTTAGCTCCAGGAGTGACCCTGGGGGCAGGCCGGGCTCTATCCAGGCCGGTCCAGGGTACTGACCGGGGTACTGACCAGGAGCCGGTACCGCAGGTGGCAGGCCGGCCAGGTAGGCTCTATCCAGGCAGGCCAGGTAGGCTGGCTGCAGGCTGGCCAGTCGAGAGTAGGGCTAAAACTTAGTCTGCTGGTAGGATATAATATAGATATGAAAGCAGATTACAATGAGTATTTAGGGTCAGACGATCAGGACCGGATGCGGACAGAGTTGCTGATCAGGTTAGAGACCGCCGGTCGCGACTGGCTCTTACTGGACCGGGCAGTCGGACAATATATTGTTGACTTGGAACGGGGTATAGGTACCGAGCCTTGGGCTGCAGAGTACCGGGTCTGGTTAAGGTCGAGAATCAGTAGCCTCTTCTTAGAGACGGTTGAGCAGGCCGTGGAGCACGGTGAGTATGAATGGGCAGAGGTGTTGACAAGGTACGGCCACCGATACTGTTTATCGGTATAATAATAATATAAAAAAAGAAATATAACAATGAAAAATCTACCTAAATTAGGAGGCTCAGCAGGCCGTAAGACCGGGCTGGCTCAAACACTATCTACTCTACTCTTGACAGTAACAGTTGCCTTTGTTGCAAGTATTATCCTGGCCTGGCCAGTAAAATGGTTATGGAACTGGCTTGTACCGGGGATATTCGGCGGATCCGTAATCAGTGTTGCCCAAGGCTGGGGACTTATACTACTGGCCCAGTTATTGATTCCCAGAAGTCTCGCCCCGACTGGGCAGGCCAAATCGGATAAAGCTTAGGTACCTTATAATTAAACAAAATAAAATATATACAAATGAAAAATGCAAGCAAAATCGGTATGAAATACCGCAAGTTAAGCACAGGTGCAAAGTTAGCAGTAGTCGCTTCGAGAAAACGTCACGGTGATGTAAGCCGAGTAGCAACAGCAACAGGCTTTAGTCCCAACTGGACAAGCGAAGTCTTAGCTGGTCTTGGTACAAACAGTCGTATCTTAAACAGAGCATACGATATGACTCGCGGACGTATCCGTAATTCAAGCCTGATTGGATAATCAGTCTGAACACCACCTTAAAAGATTGGGCCGGCCTGTAGGCACGGCCCTTTTTTGGGATGGAAAAAAAGCGATAAGAAATGGGACTTGATATATGGGCAGTGAGCAACTGCATAGAGGCACGAGATAAACGAATGGGGGCTCTCAGGCTGGTTGAAGAGATTGGAGTCGGCCAGCTGGTTGAGATACTTGACCTGGATGAGCACTCAGCCAGGCACTGGCACGGTTTGAAACCCGGAACCTGGTTCCAAACACCTGGTTCAGAGGAGTCAAGAGCCAGGCTCTGCAGCTACAGTGTTTGGCACCGCTGGCGCAGGTACTGTGCTGAACTGTGTTCGGCAACCCTGGCCGGGCAGCCACATAAACTTGCTCCACTACTGGACCATACTG
>Ga0114967_10003792_pt1 | contig 12326 bp, 9 predicted proteins | sample M_130628_MF_Meta_FD_92639 | JGI IMG/M metagenome (GOLD analysis project Ga0114967, IMG submission 92639) | Freshwater microbial communities from Lake Montjoie, Canada to study carbon cycling - M_130628_MF_MetaG | ecosystem: Environmental > Aquatic > Freshwater > Lake | place: Lake Montjoie... | reverse complement strand
GACCGGGGCAGGGGGCACCTTTGACTAGATTTCCACGATCAGAGGAAGGATCATTGGTCGGCGGCGGGTCTGATCGTAGACATACTTCGACAGCGCGTCACGGATGCGGTTGCGGACGTCAGCCCAGTTGACAGAAGGCACCACGTCGACCCCGTCGTCATCGGTTGATGCGAAGGGTGATGCCCGGCGGGTGGATTCGATGGCCGTGACAACCTGTGCGCGGGCCTGTTCAACCAGTTCCTCGGCTTCACGCATGTAAACGAAGCCTCTGGTCACGATTTCCGGACCGGCGATCAGGCGTCCGGTTGCACGCTCCACGGTCAACGAGACGATCAGTACGCCGTCCTGGGCAAGGACTCGCCGGTCGCGCAGGACTACTTGCCCGACGTCGCCAACGCCCAGGCCATCCACGAACACGTAGCCCGCTGACACGTGTTCGGCAACCTCCGCATGGTCGGGGCCGATTTCGAGTACGTCTCCGTCCTCGATGACGAAGATATTCTCGGCCGGCAGCCCCATGGTCTGCGCGAGACGGGCGTGCAGGATCAGGTGGCGGTACTCGCCGTGAACTGGCACGAAGTATTTCGGCCGGATCAGGGAGATCATGAGTTTGAGTTCTTCCTGGCTCGCATGTCCGGACACGTGAACCAGTTGGTCATGCCCCCAGACGACATTGGCGCCAAGCCGGAAGAGGTTGTCGATGGTGCGGCTGACCAGTTCCTCGTTGCCTGGGATCGGGGCGGCTGAAACGACGACCGTATCACCGGGAGCGATCTGGACCTGGCGATGGTCGCGGTTTGCGATCCGGGCAAGTGCGGACGTCGGCTCGCCCTGGCTACCTGTCGTGATCAGCGCAATGTCCTTGCCAGGCATGGAGTTGACCATCGCAAGTTCGTCAGGACGCAAGAGAACACCGGCGGGCGCAGTCAGGTAGCCAAGTTCCTGGGCGATCGCAACGTTCTGCACCATGCTTCGCCCAACGATGCCGACGCGCCGGTTGTGCCGGACGGCGGCGTCGATGACCTGCTGGACGCGGGAGATCAGCGACGCAAAGGTGGCGATGATGATTCGGCCTTTTGCGCTCGCGAAAATCTGTTCGAAGGCGGTGTCAATCACCCGCTCGGAAGGGGTATGACCAGGCCTGTCTGCATGGGTGCTGTCTGAAAAGAGGCAGAGGACACCCTTCTTGCCTACCTCGGCGAGCTTTCCGAAGTCCGTCGGACGGCCGTCGACCGGAGTGTGGTCGAACTTGAAGTCGCCCGTGTGGACAATTGTCCCTGCGGGAGTCTCAAGAGCGACGCCGACACCATCCGGGATGCTGTGACAGACGTGGAAGAACTCGGCGATGAAACGGCCAAACTTGACGGCCTCGCCGGGCACGATCCGGTTCAGGGAGACCCGGTCGGTCTGGCGATGTTCCTTGAGCTTTCCGGCAATGAGGCCAGCGGTGAGAGGGGTCGCCCACAAGGGAGGGAAGTTCAACTGAGGAAGGATGTACGGAAGCGCGCCAACGTGATCCTCGTGCCCGTGGGTGAGGATGATGCCCCGGATTCGATCCAGTCTGGTTGCGAGATAAGAGACATCCGGGATGACCAGATCGACCCCGAGCATTTCGTTCTCAGGGAACATCACCCCGCAGTCGATGATGACAATGTCCTGATCGTCTTCGACGACCAGCATATTCCTGCCGATTTCGCCAAGGCCGCCAAGGGGAGTGCAACGAATTCTTTCGCTCATGTTGATTCAGGCATTGCATTGATTATAGGTCGTGGTTCACCGACCTTCGTGGATGGGAGTCGGGTGCCCGGGATCGACGCGTAGGTGGTTGCGCCCCGGCATGTGTTGTCCCGTGCGGGGCTTGAACGGCGGATACCATCGCTCATGCGGGCCGAGCGTTTGGCACGCGCACCCGTCGCGCCTTGAAGACGCGAAACCCCTGCATTGGGGAGTGAAATGATCTGTTGGGAAGGCCGGACGCGATGAAGATTGACCGAATTGAGACGTTTCTCGCGCATATCGGACGACGAAACCTATGCTTCGTAAAGGTATCGACTGATGAAGGTTTGCATGGGATTGGCGAGGCGTACTCCGTAGGGCCTGACCTTGCGACCGTCGCGGCAATCGATGACTTTGCGTCGTGGCTGGTCGGGCAGGACCCGATGCGGATTGAGCATCTCTGGGCGCTGATGTACAACGGCACCCGCTTCCCTCCCGGTCCCACGATCCTGTCGGCCCTTTCAGGTATCGAACATGCCTTGTGGGATATCAAGGGCAAGGCCCTAGGTGTCCCGGTGTGGCAGTTGCTCGGTGGTGCGGTGCGAGACCGGATCCGTGTGTACCAGAACCCCGGGGGTGGGTCGCCAGAGGAGACCGCGGAACGTGCCCTCGCACTGATCGCTCGCTATGGATACACGGCCCTGAAGATCGGACCTCATCCGGCGGGGTCCGACCACATGCCTTGGCCCGCGGTGGTGCGCGGGGCGGCGGCCCGAATGAAGGCGCTTCGCGACGCGGTCGGCGACGACATCGAGATCGGTCTCGACCCCCACGCAAAGATCTGGGAGCCGGTCCGTGCCCTGCAGATGGCGCATGCGGTCGCGGAGTACAACCCGTACTTCTTTGAGGAACCCATCCGTCCCGAGAATATTGATGCGATGGCTTCGTTCAAGCGTCAGTGCCCGATCCCGGTTGCGACCGGCGAGTGCCTCTACACGAAGTTCGAGTTCAGGGAGCTTCTTGCCCGGGAAGCTGCCGACATCATTCAACCGGACGTCTGTCTCATGGGTGGCTTGTTGGAGATGAAGAAGATTGCCGCGATGGCCGAAGCCCACTACGTGATGGTCGCGCCGCATAATCCCATGGGTCCGGTCGCGACCGCGGTCAATGTGCATTTCTGCGTGAGTACTCCGAACGTCGCCGTGCTTGAGTACACACCAGATGATGAGGGGCCACGTCGCGATATCGTGAAGGAACCCATGCGCGTAAAGGAGGGCTACATCGAACTTCCCACAGCCCCAGGCCTCGGGATTGAGATTGATGAGGCGGCGTGCCAACGGTATCCATACAAGCCTTGGCGTCGTACCAACGCGGTTCGTCCCGATGGATCAATCGGGTTCAACTGATCCGGCAGGGGATGCGGGTAGTGACTGGGCGTGGCCGAACGGAGCATTGGGCGTGGCGCGTTGCGCGCGCGCTGATCGTGGTTGCCTTTGCCCTGACGCCCCCTAACCCTGCCGGCCTTCGCGTCTTTGCCATCCCCATCGCACCGGATGGATATGCGGTTCGCTATCTGCCGGTGGCTGAAGCGGCCGAAGGTGTGCCGGATGGGTTTGCCTCCGGACCCCTTCACGAGCCCCAACCTGGTCTGGAGGTCGTCCGCGCGGCGTTCGATCTCTTGCGAGCAAGGTACGTCCAGCCAATTGACGCGGGCTCCCTGATTGAGGCAGCGCGTGGCCCGGAACGGACAGGTGGGGAAGAAGGGACGCCTCGCGGTCCAGGCGCATCGCCGTCGACGGATTCGGTTGATTCCCTCTGGGACATGTTTGCATCTCGGTATCCGGCCTCGGTGCTGGGGGTTCCGGACGGTGCCAATCCCGCGCACGTTGCTGTTCGACGGATGACCCAGAGCCTGGACGATTGCCATACCTCGTTCAGCTCCAATTATGAGCGTGACTCGTCCGCGCTGCAGCGGTCAGATGCGTATGGGGGCATCGGGGTTGTTGTCCGTTCCCAGATGTCATTTGCACCTCAGCCTCCAGGACCAGTGGTGACCCAAGTCTTTGCCAATGGCCCGGCGTCGAAGTCAGGGCTTCATATTGGTGATGCAATCCTGACCGTCGATGGCGTTACCGTGAACGATGTTGCCGGGTCGCTCACCGAACGCATCCGGGGATTGCCGGGCACCCCGGTGAGCCTTACGATTGACCGCCCGGGGGCAAAGTCTCCTCTCGAGATCACGGTGGTCCGGGGCGAGGTGGTGGCACCACTTGTGGACGCGCGGATCATTCCGACCGATGGCATCGGGATGGTTGGGATCGTTCGACTGCAAACCTTCGCCCAACCGGCGTTCGGACCGTTTGCCGATGCAATCAACCGGATGAGGGACCAGGGGGTTCGCGCTTGGGTCGTGGATCTTCGGGAAAACGGCGGCGGTGACGTCGGTCTCTTTGTCAGGATTGCGTCGCTGTTCATTTCCGGAGGCCCGCTTGCCCACACGGTTGCGCGGGAAGGAACACCCCGGACCATCTGGGCGACTTCGGACTTGCAATCTGGCGCCGAGGGCCCAGCGACCCCCCGTCTCGTGGATGGAATGCCGGTTGCGGTCCTCGTGGGGCGCAATACGGCATCGGCGGCAGAACTGCTGGCTGGTGACCTCGAGGACTACCGGATTGGGCGCTTGTTTGGCGAAACGACGGCCGGGTGCTTTGGGACGAGCCGGATATACCGTCTGCCCGATGGGTCGGGTGTGTGGATCACGGTCAGCGCGCTGCAGACGGGTATTGGCCACCGGGATGTGCACCGGGTCGGTCTTGAGCCGGCGGTAACCGTGTTGCGGACCCGTGCGGACATGGCTTCGGGGCGGGATCCGGTTGTAGATCGGGCGGTTGAATGGCTTCGTACCCGGGTGGCCGCACCTGTCACAACTAGCCACGTTTTTCAAGCAAGGTAAGCCAGAAACGCTGGAATCGCGGTCAGAAAAGCCGTTTTCATGGTGTATGCACGCTGTATCTGCAATTCGGTGGCAACTTGGTTGCGGATATGGTAAGTTTCGCCCGGCCGCAAGCATGAAAGTCGATGCTTTCCCGGTTCCGACAGGCGGGCGTACGGATGCGCATTCCCTGACCGGCAACTTGGGTTTCGGCCGGGGGTTTTTAGGCGTGAGTTTCCAGGACAAGACCTTGACGTGCGTCAGTTGCGGGGCGCCGTTCGTGTTCACCGCAGGCGAGCAAGAGTTCTACGCAGAGCGACAATTCGCACACGAGCCGAAGCGTTGCTCAGCATGCCGTCAGCAGCGTGCAGGTACGCGTGGCGGTGGTGGCGGCGGTGACCGGGCATGGAGTGGCAACGGTGGCGGTGGCGCAGGCCGCGCCCCCCGAAGCGGTGGATCCTATGGCGGTGGCAGTTCCTACGGCGATAGCGGAGGTTCCTACGGCGGCGGGGCCGGCGGTGGCGGATCGTACGGCGGTGGTGGCGGCGGTGGCGGTGCGCGCCAGATGCACATTGCCACTTGCAGCTCCTGTGGAAACGAGGCCCGTTTGCCATTCGTGCCACGCGGAGACCGTCCGGTGTATTGCAGTGATTGCTTCGGCCGTCAGCGTGACGGCGGGTCCTCCTGGTAACCACACGACCCTCTGCTTCAGCTCTGTGATTGTGAGCGCCGGCCTTGTCCGGCGCTCACGTACACTCTCCCCCGAGACCGCAGTGCGCCCCCGGCGACACGCTGGTTTCCGTCCAGTCCCCGCGCGTGGGGTTCGGACGTAATCTCCAGAATCGTGCGCGCGAAGGAGGTGATGTCGGTATGTTCGTGTCTCTCCGTGATGGTGAATCACAGGAAGGGCTGCTCAAGCGCTTTCAGCGAAGCATCCAGAACTCTGGCCTGCTGCGCGAAGTGAAGGCGAAGCGCTTCTTTGTTTCGCCCGGCGAAAAGGGACGGATCGCGGCCCGCAAGTCTGCGGCCCGGTATCGTCGCAAGGCGCGCAAGGAGGCTGGCCTCGAAGCAGGTACCGCCCCTCGCAAGAAGTTGCCCGTCAAGCGACCGCCAGCGTAGTTGTTTGCCCCTCGACGGGGTGACGTTGCGTTTGCTGGTTCCTTGGAAAATGGGGATAGCAAAAAGGGGGACCTGCACCCAAGTGGTGCAGGTCCCCCTCTTTATGTTGTGCAGGTCAGTGGTGAGTGGAGAGGTGCTTGATTGCCTGATCGACGGTTGCGCCACCGTGAATGATTTCGGCGAGTGCTTCGCACATGCGTGCCGGGTCTTCGGCGCAGACGATGTTGCGACCGAAGACGATGCCACTCGCTCCGGACTGCATCGCATCGAAGCACAACTGGAGCGCATCGCGTGGGTCTGGCTTGGATGGGCCGCCCAGGCAGAGAAGCGGAATTGAAAGCGGTCCCAGAACCTGTGTTGCGTAGGCGTCGACCGGACCTGCGTAGTGGACTTTCAGGAAGTCACACCCGATCTCGGCGGCAATCCTTGAAGCCTGGGCGATGTTCGCCAAGGTATGTGCCGATGTGTCCAGGAAACTGATGGGGATCGGTTCGCCGAGGAGGGGCATGCCCCACTTGTCGCATCGTGCGGCGAGGCGGCGAAGGTCCGCCAGTTTGGTGTCGTCCGGGTTGCCCGGAAAGACCTTGAGTTCGACGGCGTCGGCTCCGAAACGCAACGACGCTTCCACACCGTAGTCCGAGGTGTCGTCTTCGGCGTCTAGGCCGATGATGAGCCCACGACCACGCAATTGGTCGGCGGTTGCCTTGGCCATTCCGGGTGTGGTGAGGATGGCATCTGCCCCTCCGGCGACGACATTCCGAACCGCCTGACGCGGGTTCTCCAGGCCCTTTGCCGGGCCGTTCCGCGCGCCGTCCATGGCGACAATCAGCGCGCGGCCGTCTTTCGCAAATACGTGCTGCAGGCGTCTCTTGGGGAAATGCAGGTCGTGATTGGCGTCGTGCGCATGGCCCGACACGGTGCGAGTCATCGGGAGGCTCTCCTTGGTCTGGACGGCGGTCAAGTGGTCATTGGTGTCTGTCGGCGGCCGGGTTTCCAGGGTGTCGCGGTGCCATCATCTGACCGCCGGTGAAGACACGACGCGGGGCGATACGCGGATCGCCCGGACGGAGAGGCATCGTACCACTGGTGTTGTTGGGAACCTGTTCGCGCCGGAAACGGAATCGCGACGGCATTGTGCGGAATCGCCCGTTTTGGGGGTTGACGGACCGGCGCGGCGGGTGTAGTGTGCGAGGGGCACGGCTGCTGCGAAGATGCGTAGACAGGTGGACGGGGGCATTCGTCAACCTTTCATCTTTCGGATGCGATTGAGGCCGATTCAAAACGGTCGCCAAATTTCTGGATGGTCAGCAGTTGCAGCACTCATGCCCGGTTGACGCGGGTGGCGTGTCACCGGGGTACCGTTGCGGATGGTTCCTAGTCGTTCCGTGGTTGCGGCGTTTCGGCCGCCACGATGTATTTCATGAATGAGGATTGTGCGGATTGAACTCTGATTTTGACATTGTGCGCATCGTTGATAGTGACGAGGAAGATACGTCGCTTGTTCCCTTGGTTACAGAGAATGAAGCTTGGGAATATGGCGCGGAATTGCCCGAGATTGAGGTCACACCGGAGCAACTTGACTCCGCTGAGGCACTCTACATGCGCGACATCAGGCGCTACAACCTCCTAACCGCCCAGGAAGAAGTGGAACTCGCTGAGAAGCGCGAGGATGGCGAATACGCGAGTGAGCGCTTGAAGGGCGCCAAGCATGGCGACCCCGAGCGCGTGAGCCTTGAGCGTCGGGCCCGGGAGGGTGCCAGTGCGCGCCGTCGCCTCATCGAATGCAATCTGCGCCTCGTTGTCTCGGTTGCGCGCAAGTACGCGGGCCGTGGCATGCCACTCTTGGACCTCGTTCAGGAGGGCAACATCGGTCTTGACCGTGCGGTCACGAAGTACGACCCACGCACGGGGTATAGGTTCTCTACGTACGCGTATTGGTGGATACGTCAGGCAGTGAGCCGCGCACTAGCCGATCAAGGACGGGTGATCCGGTTGCCGGTGCACGTCGTGGAGCGCCTTACGGCAATTGCGCGCGTTTCTCGAGAACTTGAGCAGTCCCTTGGGCGCCGTCCGAACCCGATTGAAGTCGCCGAGAAGCTTGGCATCCCGGTCGTTCAGGTTGAGGAAGCTTTGCGCGCCTCGCGGGCAACGCTTTCGCTCGAGAAGCCATTGGGTATCGACGGCGACAGCGACGATCTGACCCTTGGCGATGCGTTGGCTGACGACTTGAGCCTGGCGCCGGATGCGCTTGCGTCTCGCAAACTGCTTGTTGATGAACTTGAGCGCGTCCTGCAGTCATTGACGCCTCGAGAGCAGACGGTGTTGAAGCTGCGGTTTGGTCTTGGCAAGGGCGAGGCGGACAAGGAGACTGGTCCGGCATACACCTTGGCCGAAATTGGTGACGAACTCAACATGAGCCGGGAGCGCGTGCGTCAGATTGAGGCAGAGGCACTTGCCAAGCTCCGGTTGTCACCGGAATTGCGCAAGCTGCAGTCTTTCCTCGAGTAGGTGCGTCGAACGCAATCCGGTCAGAGAAAAGGTCCCCCCTCGCAAGAGGGGGGACCTTCTTTTACGTACGAGCGGTTTACTTCCGGATCCTACGGGATCTTGCGTAATGCCTTGAGGGCGGTGTATGCCAGACGCGGCGAATAGTCCTTGCGGACGATGCCGAAGGGCCACTTTTCGTCGGTGTCCGGAACGAATATCTGGAAGTTGAGGTTCCAGACAAACATCCCTCCAACCCATCCGTAGCCACGGCCGATCTCGATAGCACGTGTGAGGTACTTCGCCTGGTCGGCTTCGGTGACGTCGATGCCGTACTCGTATCCCTTCGCCTTGTTCAAGGTGCTCCACCCGAACTCGGTAATCCACATCATCTTTTCGGACTCGCCGCGCAAGATCATGATCTCGCGAAGGCCCTCGATGCGGCGGAAGTAGAAGCTGGGGTGGCCCTTGAAGTTCGTAGAAGGAACCGACTTCTTGGTCGGAGTATCGTCCGGTGGATTGTTGAAGCCGCCTGCGTGCGCACCGACCGCATCGCAAACAGTCTTGATAAGACCATTCTTGTAGTCGTACATCTGCTGGATGTAGACGACATCGTCAATGGCGATGTTCGGGTCGTTGAAGCCGGTCGGGGTCAATGCGCCGGAAATCACTACCACGTTGGGATCCACGGCTTTGAGGGCCGCATAGGCAATTGCCAGGAGTTCGACGTACTTGCCGGCATCGATCTTGCCGCCACCCCACTCACGGCTGAAGTTCTGTTCGTTCCAAACTTCGTATGCGTGGACCTTGCCAAGGTAGCGGGTTGCGAGTTTGGTCAGGAAGATGCCGAACTGGGCGTAGTCGTCAGGTGGGCCGTCGACCTTGCCGTCCGACCGTGACCACCCTGGCGCAGTCACTACACTGAACAGAATCTTGGCACCTACCAGATTGGCACCGGCGACAATGAGGTCAATCTGCGACCAATCCGGGGAGCCTCGCACTGGCTCGACGTCGCTCCATCGGACCTGTTGCTTGACCCAGCCGAACCCGGCTTCGGTCACCAGAGAGACGGTGCGCGGCACGTCCTGGTAGTAGAGATGGGCTTGCATGCCGTAGGCAAAGGACGTGATTGGCTCGATTCCCGCAAAAACAGGCGCCGCCGGTTCGGGGACGGGAACTTCAGCCGGTGCGTCTGTCAGTGGTGCGTCAGTGCCCGGGTCGGACCCGGGATCGGGTTCTTCGGACGGGGGAACCTCCTGAGCCGAGGCGAGACCGACACCGGTAAACAGTGCGGCCGATACTCCAAGCGTCTGGCCGAACAACGTGCGTCGGCGGGAACGCCGGTTGCGTGTCAGAAGTTCGGGAGTCTCATGGGCGGGGTTCGTGTCTGCGGGTAACGGTTGCAACCGGTATTCCTCCCTGCGTGCGATCTGCGCTGAACTGCAGATCCCTCCGTGGCGGAAACGGTTCACGCGCATGGCAGTCGCGCGAGTACGCCGCTCTTGGCGCGATATTGTTTCACCGGGTGCGCATCTATGCGCTCCGTTCATGCACCGTCAGCAACGGATCTAGCGGGAGCTCCAAGGGGTTGACGTGTTCGGCGTCACCATCATGCGAGACCAGCAGGTGAATCTCGAATTGGGTGCCGTGATCCGGTTCGCTCGAGACGCTGATTGTGCCGCCATGTCTGGCAACTACTCCATACACCATCGCAAGGCCGATGCCCGTTCCGTTCGCACCTTTCGTCGTGAAGTACGGCTCGAAACATCGTTGGCGGGTCTCGTCAGACATTCCAGTGCCGGTGTCTCGCACCGTGAGGCGCACGAATCGTGCTTGGCGCTCGGTTTCGATAGTGAGTGTCCCACCGTTTGGCATGGCGTCGAAAGCGTTCAGGATGAGGTTCATTAGGGCGCTCCCGAGCTCGGAAGCGTCGCCGAGCACGAGCGGGACCGAACGGAGTGACGCCACGAGCGACACTGGGGTTCCGCGTGCATGCAGCTCCTCGATATGGACCGAGGCGAGCGCTCGGCTATGGTCGATGATCGCGTTGAGGTCTAGAGGCCGTAATTGGCGAGGCGATGCCGCCCCTTTGGAAAAGTCGCGCAAGCGGCTTACGAGGATCGAACCATCATGTGCGGCATCACGAATGCGTGTCAGCAAGGTGACCAGTCGGGCGTCATCGGTCCGTGATGGAAAGTGGGTGATCAGTGTGTCGCAGTATCCGATGATGATGCTCAGCGAATTGTTGAAGTCGTGCGAAATCCCGGATGCCAGTTGCCCAATGGCGTGCAGACGTTCGCGTTGCACGACCTGCTGATGGGACTTCTCAATTTCCGACATCGCCGCCGACAGACTTTCAAGGGCACCCTCCAGTCGAGCGTGCGCCAGTTCCCGTTCCCCAGTTCGCGCGTCGATTTCCCAACGCATTCGCCTGAACGCATCGATTAGGTCCTGAAGTTCCTGGTCGGCCTCTCCGACTTCGGGCAAATCCACCGTGGCATCGCCTGAACCGAATGCGCGGCTGGCTTCGGCAATGCGCCCAAGCGGTCGGACAATGCGCGCGACCCGCCACGCACCAATTAGCGTCGCGACCACGGCACCGAAGGTTCCTGTCAGGATTGCGATGAGTGTCGAACGGTTTGCTGGAGCCATGATCGTCGTTTGGGGCACAGCGACAACCGCGGCCCATCGGGTCTGTTCGATCCTGGAATACCCGGCGATGAACGCTTGACCGTCAAGGGAAAAAGTGACTGAACCGGAGTTGCCGATGACACCGAACGGGAACCTGAGCCAGTCCTTGGGCGAATGATTTGTCCAGGATGGTCGTGATGTCACTGACCCTGGGTCGAGCACGATGTTTGACTCGTCGTCAATGACGAAGGTGATCACTCTGTTGAGGGGTGACTTGGAGGCAGGATGATCAATGATGTCGTCCAGGTCCTCGAGTTCGACGCCCATTCCCAGGACGCCAATCACCTGACTTGGCTGGGACAGGCTGGCCGTAATCGGCGTCATTACGTAGAACCCGGAGCGCCCTGTGGTGAGTGAACGGGTTACCTGCCATGCCTGGGTGCCCTCCACTGCGGTGACGAAACCCTGGTAAGCGGAGATGTTGAATGATGGTGTGTCATTCGAAGTTGCGAAACGGTTGCCATCGAGAGTGAATGTGGCGAGTCGGGTATTCGATCCGAGACGCGTGGCGAACTCACGCAGTGCCTGATTCTGATCGGCGCGTGCATCGTCACCATACGAACGAAGTTGACCAAGGCTAGCGGTGGCACGTGCCGTGGCAAGTAAGGACGTCAGGTGATGGTCGATGAGCTTCGCTGTCGCACTAGCCTCGGCGACTACACCACGTTCGGCCTCACGCCTCAATTCGGCCCGGTAGTTCAGCGAGACCGCCAATCCGATTGTGCCGAGAGGGACCGCGATGGCGACCGCAATGATCAGGACAATCCGGACGCGAAGCGTGGAGGCGGAAAATGGAACGCGTAGACGTGCAGATTGGATTGCCCGAGCGACTCGTCTTGTCACGACATGAAGGCGGTTCATCAGAAAGGTGAAGTTAGTCGGCGCCCGGTGACGAGCGTGTCGATGCGCGTTCGCCCAGCTCGTTTGGTTGCATGCGTCGTGGTAGCTGCTCGGTTGCAAACTGGTTGGAAGGCATCGTACTCGATTGCACGAACGATTTGTTCATGGTGATGAAACCGGTCACACCTGGGTTCGAAGTTGACGGACGTGGTTCGTTGAAACGATTCGGGTTCTTACGGATATCGGGTAGGCTGTGACCGTTTTGAAGGTCTTTTTGGGTCCGATCTGCCGTCCAGGAAGAGACTCGGGGCATCGTGGCGCCGTCTGAGGGGAGATGCGAGATGGGTGATGGACGTCACTGGTAGGCCGGGATCCCTGACGGTCGTAGCGGCCATTGCCGACCCGATATCGAGGCTTGGTGTTGAAGTGATGCTGACCTCTGAGGGTGGTGTCGGTTCGGTCACCAACGTGCCCGACCTGTCTGGGTTGATAGCGGCCGTGGAAACCAAGGCACCGTCTGCCTTGGTTATTGACACGCGTTTCG
>Ga0114967_10003791_pt1 | contig 12328 bp, 8 predicted proteins | sample M_130628_MF_Meta_FD_92639 | JGI IMG/M metagenome (GOLD analysis project Ga0114967, IMG submission 92639) | Freshwater microbial communities from Lake Montjoie, Canada to study carbon cycling - M_130628_MF_MetaG | ecosystem: Environmental > Aquatic > Freshwater > Lake | place: Lake Montjoie... | reverse complement strand
GTCAATGGATCCACAGGGACTGATCGTTCCCATCCCGCCGGTATTCGGACCGTTATCGCCATCAAAAGCCTTTTTGTGGTCACGCGCATCGGGACAAAGCAAATGCGAGCGTCCGTCCACAAAGGCGTGGATCGAGCATTCGACCCCAACGAGAAATTCCTCCACCACCACGCGAGCACCGGCTTCACCGAAAGCGCGTTCTTCCATGCAGAGACGCAAGGCCTGCTCAGCCTCGTCAAAGTTGGAGGCAATAACAACGCCCTTTCCGAGCGCGAGTCCGTCAGCCTTCACAACGAGGGGGTATTGGGATTTTGAGCAAAACTCGCAAGCCGCCTGAAAATCCGTGAACTCGCTATAGGCGGCCGTTGGAATCCCATGGCGCAACATGAAATCTTTGGCAACCGCTTTGGAGGATTCGAGCCGAGCAGCACTGGCCCGAGGACCGAATATCCTCAGCCCGGCAGCCTCGAAAGCATCGACCACCCCAGCAGCTAGGGCATCGTCGGGACCAACAACAGTGAGGTCGATCTTTTGCGCCTGAGCGAAGGCCAGCAAGGCTGCGACATCGTCAGCGGCGATGGGCACATTTTCCCCTACCTGCGCGGTGCCGGCATTACCGGGTGCGGTGAAGATTTTTTCAACTTCGGGTGACTGCGCCAACTTCCAAGCGAGGGCATGTTCCCTCCCGCCGGATCCGGTGATGAGAATCTTTTTTTTCACTTTGGGAAAAACAGAGTCCCGGTTTGCAACGGGAGCATTTCGCGGGAGAGTGAAAATTCGTTACCAGCGACCGTCTTCACGTTTCCGATCGTCCATGTGCCCTTGCCCATTGGAACAAGGAGGCGAGGGCGTATTTGATTGAGCGCCTGATCCCGTTCGGTTGGCGTCAACAGCGTCTTAACTGGGGCAAATAAAACATCCACAGCGCCGATTTCGGACAACTGATCCGGCGCAAAAAGGCGATCCAAGTTGCCCACATAGCAGAAGCGAATTCCATCCATCACCCAAGTGTAGGTGAGGTTCATTCCATCTGCGGAGGGGACATCCGGATTCCGGTAACTCGGCACGCCACGAATCGGCACGCCAGTGATATTTGCGCATCCGATACCCACGCTCGAACGCAACAAGGCGGGTTGATTTTCGAGCGCGTTGATATTGTTGGCATCGGGGCGCTCGGCTGTCACCAGAAGGATATCGGCTTTGAGCGGCGATGGCAGCGTCCGCCCGCCGGTCTTCGGAGCATAGGGATTCGTGAGAATCGAGGTGCCCAGCGACGAGGTGATGCGGAAGCACTGGTTGCCAAGAGACTCGATGCGCGTGAGGCGCGGGCGCACGGGCGCCGAAGCAACCTCACCGCCACCACATCCCGACAACAGAACCGCGATCGCGGCCATTGCCGCCAAAAGGACAATGCGGCGCATTTGAATCAGGCCGTGAGCGAAAGTTGCACACCCAGATCGCCGATGCGGCTGATCGTGAGGCCCTGCAATGCCGGCACCTCGGACGCCACTTGCTTGAAGACTTCCTCGACTGTGTAAATGCCGTTCGAACCCGAGATCGATTGGATCAAGTCGCGCAGGATCTCCCAATCCTCACGCGCTTGGCCCGGAGGCTGAATGGCTTGATTGAAGCGCTGCAGGCGACCTTTGAGATTGATCATCGTTCCGCGTTTTTCGGCCCACGCGCTCGATGGCAAGAGTGCCGTCGCGTGCTCTGTCGTGCGATTGGCGGAGATGCCCATCACGACGAGCGCTCCCAACTTGCGAAGACTGTCGGCCGAGATACCGCAATCCACGGCATCTTCACCCAGCACAATGAGGCCAGAGATTTTGCCAGATTCCACACCTTGGACGATTTCCGGCAACTTGCCGGTAGCGAGCCCCATCATTTTAGCGCCGGTGGTATTCGGGTTGCCGTCATTGGAAACAAGGAACCCATCTCCCGTCTGCGGGCGCGGGAGCACATCAACGTTGTCGATTTTGAGTGTGGCGGCCAAGCGGCGAACCAAGAAGAGTTCCTCATTCGAGAGGCGGGCCGAGGCGATAATCGCCATCTCCGAGGGATTGCGTCCGCGCAACTGCTCGGCAGCGGCGGCGATCGCACGGGGCCAGGTGGCAGGAGCTTCCTCGCCTTTCACGACAGGCGCTTGGAGGCGGGCGTCACTGTGAAGGTGGTGGAAATTCATTCTGTGGCTGTCGGGCATCCAGCAGGAATTCACAAAGTCATTTTCGCGCGGAGTGATGCGGTGAACAATGTTTTCACGACTCCAGATGACGATATTCGATCCTGTGCCGCAGGTGACGTCGATGCTCTTGGTTTCCTTCAAAAACCAAACACGCATTTTGAAGCGGAAATCTTTGCTGGTGAGCGCGCCCACGGGGCAGATATCGACCGTGTTGAGCGAGTAATTACTATCCAAACGCTTGCCGGGATAGACAGAGAGCGTGGTGTGGCTGCCGCGATTCAGGAAGCCGAGCACGTCATCATGCGCGACTTCTTGCATGAAGCGGATGCAGCGCGAGCACATGATGCAACGCTCGTCATCGAGCACGATGCGTTCACCGATGTCCACATGCTTTGGCTTTTTGACTTTCTCTTCAATGAAGCGGGACTCGCCCTTACCGAATTCCACCGAGAATTCCTGCAATCGGCATTCGCCGGCCTGATCGCAGATCGGGCAATCGAGCGGGTGATTGATGAGCAAAAATTCCATCACGCCCTTGCGGCATTCCTCGACCAGCGGCGAGGTGGTGCGGACCCCCATACCTTCGGCCACTTCGACGGCGCAGCAGATCTCCGGCTTCGGCCCCCATGCGATCTCGGGCTTTCCATTCGCATCGAGAACAGGCTGGCGATCGGGTGTCATTTTCGGACGCCCCGTCTCGACCAAACACATGCGGCAATTCCCGGGCGTGCTCAGTTTGGGATGGTAGCAGTAGTGCGGGATGAATTTCCCGCTTTGCATGCAGGCTTCGATGACGCGCGTGCCTTTGGGGAATTGCTTCCACTCCCCATCAATCTGCACATTGATCATTGCTACAGGTGTTGCCGTATCGCTCATGGTGAAAATTTTCTATAAAAATCCCCGGTTCGGGGCGTCTTTGACGCATTGATATATCGGCGTACGCCCCCTCATAGGCAAGCAAAAGAAGGAGAGCCTTGCAGCCATTCCATCTCGCCGGCACTCTTTACCACGCTGAAATCCACATCCCAGGCCTCGAAGTCGCGACGACCGCTGAGGAGTTTCTCGGTCTCTGCATGGCGGAGTTTTTCAAAGCCCTTGGTGCCCGACAGCGAGGGCGAACGCGTTGTGCTTTTCGGGATTTTTTTTCATCACGTTGATTTGAGAAAGGGATTGATGACTTTGACTCCACCGTAGTCTTGGCCGTGACTGAGGTCTTCAGATAAAAGAATACGGCATTTGGCGGCAGAGGCCGCACTGACGATGGCGGCATCCCAATAGGAAATGGGGTGAAGGGATTTCAATTTGAGAGCGTTTTGCAAAACAGGCACCGTGAGGGAAACGACATGAAATCGAAGCCAATGCCCGATGAGTTCGCTGGCTTCATCGTGACTCAAAGAGTCGGGCCGACTGGCTCGAGTGGCTTGAACATAAAACTCCTGCAAGACTTGAACAGAAAGGGCCAAGCGATCCTGGCGAAGGATGTCGCGAGCGACAGACCGTTTTTTTGCTTCCTCAGGCGCGGCCGTGACAGCGTAGAGAAGGATATTCGTATCGAGAAAAGTCATGATCGCTGATAAAGATCTTCACGAGAGAGGTTATCGGCCACTTTGAATCCGGGATGCCGCTGGGCGATGCTATCGAGTAAATCCTCATGCTCTTTCTTGAAATCGCGGACAGCGCTGTTCTCCTCTGTGAGCGAACAGAGGTATTTTTTCACAAGAGCCGAGACGGAGGCATCCCGCTGGGCGGCCACCACGCGGGCCCTGCGGTAAGTTTCATCGTCGATTGCAACAGTGATATTTTTCACGCTTTTACATTTTCACATTTTCACAGCATCACAAACTGATTTTTCGAGAGCGACCGAGCTAATAGGCGTTCTCAGGCTAAAAAAAACCGATCGCTGAGGATGGCGTTTTCAGCGTGATCGGCTTTACTCCCATCCATGTCAATGTATCGATGGACCCGATTGAGTACCCAGAGCATGGAAGAGGACTGGTATGCCCGACTCTCCTTCATCGACCCCGAGCACCTCGTCATGCTCACCCAACCCGAATCCACCTCACTAAAAATCCAGGTTTTTTCGGATAAAAAAATAACCGCTCATCTTGTGAAGACTTTCGGCGGCAAGGTGACACTCCTCAAAAAGGACGCCTGGGCGCACGACTCCGCCCCGCCTCGCGCCCCGCTTGCCATCCGTGACCGTCTCAAAATCCACTCGGACGAGGGATCCTGGAAAGCCTCCACCAAACCCGAAAATGCGATCTTCATTCCTGCGGGCATGGCTTTTGGAACCGGCGACCACGCCACGACAGCGACTTGCCTGCGCCTCCTCTGCGACCTTGTCCCCGAACTCCCAGTCGGTTGGCGTGCGATGGATGCGGGCACGGGCACTGGAATCCTCGCCATCGCCGCTGAAAAACTGGGCGCCTCGTCGATCGAGGCGTTTGATTTTGATCCCGTATGCATCCGTGTCTCGAAAGAAAACGCCCAAGCGAATACCTGCCGCAAAATTGATTTCACCATAGCCGACTCACGAAAGGTCAGCGGCTTCAAAAACGCCCACGTCATCCTTGCGAATCTTTTCAGCGAGTTGCTCATCGCTTCCGCTCCAGGACTCGCCAAGAAACTACTCTCCGGCGGTTACCTTATTTTTTCGGGCGTCCTCCGAAGCCAAGCCGAGGAGGTCAGCCGAGGCCTCGAGGCGAGCGGATTTAAAAAGCCTCGCCTCGTTTCGCGCGGAAAATGGTGCGCCGGCATTACCTCACTCGCCGATCGCGTCCGAGGCTAGAGGTCGGCAACCGCCGAGGTCTGACCCCACTGACCTTTTGACTCCCTTTGGTAAGCAGGGAAAGGATTTCGGATTCATGGTCCGAGAGGCTTTTTAAGCCTCTGGAATTTTAATCCGAGTTGGGGTGCGCTTGGACTCCAGCAGGATCGCGGCGCTATCGCATTGTCGGGTGAAAACGAGGGGAAGCCCATTTTTCATCCATGCCGCGCCGGTTTGACGGCGCTCCGTGCCAGGCGCCAATCGTGGAGTCGCATCGCCCTCGGGCAAATTGATTTCCACGGCTTCGTAAACAGCATTTGGATCCAATCCAGAAACGGGGGTGGTGAACGGAATCGGATTCGGTGCCGACCCGATTTGGTAGGCAAGGACAAGGGCCCTCTTCAAATCGTTTGAAACAAAGTTCATCGAAGGCGTTGTGGAGTCCGTGGGATGCGCGTGGCGATACTGGTCGCCGAACTGCACGATCTCGCGAACTTGCTTGTAGGACGCGATGCCGGTCTTGGCCGACGCGAGGTATTCTGGCGAGGATTTGCGCGTATCTACCTCCATGCCGAGTTGGCACATCATGGAGACATCGAAGCGGAATTTCGGACGGACCGCATCGCCGCCGGCATGAGTGACATGCGCGGTGATGGCCAAGGGTGGCATGAAGCGCGAGAAATTCCACTGGGCTCGAAGACGATAACGCGGATCCGTCGCGTCGCTCGGCCAGAAGGTCTGGCTGTAACGCATAGCGGCATAATTGGCACGACCACCACCGGACCCACAGGCTTGAAAGTCGACCCCGGGATGCGCTTTGACAAGGCGTCGCATCACGCCAAGATACCCATTGTTGTAGGCGTCGAGCATGTTGCCCTGCCTGTCCGCACCGAGATAGGGCGAGTAAGGGTTGTTGATGTTCGAATTGCAGTCCCACTTGACAAAGCGGATGTCGGGATAGACCGTGAGAAGGTCATTCACTGAGGCGAACATGAACTCCTGCACATCAGGATTAGCCACATCCAATGCAGCTTGCCCCCTCTGGAGCGCCAACTCGTGACCCGGATTTCGCATCACCCACTCTGGCTTCGTCTGGAACAGCTTGCTTTTGGGATTCACCATCTCGGGCTCGACCCAAATGCCAAACTCGATGCCCAGTTTTTTCGAGGCCTTCATGATGTTGTCGAGGCCTTGAGGAAAACGATCTTTGTTGAACTGCCAGTCGCCGAGTCCGGCACGCGGTGAGGTGCGCGCTTCGGCTCCATTGCCGAACCAGCCATCATCGAGCACATAAAGCTCGATGCCGAGATTCACGCTGTCTTCCATCATTTTTAGGATCGCGCTTTCCGAAACATCCATGCTACAGCCCTCCCAAGAATTGTTGTCGATGGGACGCAATCGGTTCCCTTCAGGCAATAGATGGCTACGCGTCCAGTGGTGGAGATTCCGACTCGCGGGACCTATCCCTGCAGGACTGAATGTGGAAATGGAACGCGGAGATGCCATGGATCCGCCATCTTCCAGCACGGGAGGCTGCGACTGGTTCACCTCCACGGATGCCTCCAGCTCTTTACGATCATTGATTTCAAAAGAAAACCGCGTGTTGCCCGTCCATTCAAATGCAGCGATCATGCAGGGCCCCGCGGTTTCAGAAGGGGCCGCACCGAAACCGAGAATAAACGCAGGTAGTGGCCCTGCCATATGGCGATTCCCGTCCCGACTTTCCAACACTCGCCTACCCATGTTGAGCTTTTCCCGGAAAGGCTCGCCTGCAGTATGATAAGTATAGCTGGAATACCATTCGAGGTGGATCTCCTTCTTCGCATCCGCCTGAAAATACAAAGAAGACAATCGTGGCACCTGGATCGGCTTGCCGGTCTTATTCTTCAAAACCAACCACTGTTCGATGGTGTCTTCGTCATGATAGACACGCATGTGCAACTCCACCGTGATCGCCTGCACGCGGTCCTGCAGAGTGATGGTGAGGTGTTCCACTCCGGGGGCGGTCTTTTCCAGGCTATGGGATTCGTAGCGCAGATCGATTCCACTACTGCCGTCCGCTGTCACGATGGAAAGCGGACTGATGTAGCGCGGGCCGTTTTCGTCATGACAAGGCGTCGAGGGAAACATCGGGCCCTTCAAGGGAGATGTCCACGCGCCGTCCAATGAGCCAACGGATTCCAAGAGCAACTTTTTATCCTTGTCGAACTGGTATGCAAACGTGAGCGACTTCGAACTCACTTCAATATGGCTGTCGGGTGTCCCATCGAGCACAAGGACATCGTTTTCCTCTTTCAATCGGGAGATCTGTGCACGTTCCATAGGGCTTCCGTTTGGCTGATGAAAGACCAGCATCAGGTGACCGGAAAAATCGCGAAAGATCATGCTATGCCCGCCATCTTCGCCACCGCCACCAACAAGCGGCTTTTCCACATGGCGCCAAGGTCCAGCGACCGCTCCGCTGTCCGAAATCGCTTGGCCGACGCCGTAGCCACGCCCCTTCACGAAGCTCGACCAAATCAGGACAAGCTTCCCGTTTTTCATCCGGTGGAGAAAGGGTCCATCGGTCACAAACTTGTCCTTATCGGCAACCGGTCGCACCCATGGCGCCTGCGATGCATGGAACAAGGTGATCGGCTCTCCGATTCGTGTGGTCCAATCCTTCGTCATCTTGACGGCCAGCATCCCGCCATCCTTGATCTGGGTCCACTCGTGGCAATAGATCATCCAGTGGGTGCCATCCGCGTCGATCCACGGCGTGCCGTCGAGGCAACCTTGTTCCGGCGGCGTGTTCGCTTGATCCCCCACCACCACAAAAGGTCCTTCAGGTTTGTCTGCACGGAGAATTTGGGTGCCCCTGCCTCCAGCGCGTCCAACGAAGGTGGCGAACATGTAATAGGCTCCATCGAGTTTGTGCACCTCGGGCGCCCAAATCGGGGGCTTTCCCCAGAAACCTTCCTTCGGGCGCGCGAAGACCTGCCAGGGCTCGGACCAGTGAACCAAGTCCTGACTGCGGTAAACTTCGACCCCAAAGTCGGCATTATCGTCCTTCTTGCGATTTCCGCCCTGCGCGTAGAGGTAATAGGTCCCCTGATCTGGGAGAATGAAGGGATCCCGAACACGGATGTCCGAAAGGCGCAGCGGGAACTTCTCAGCGGATGCGGGCTTTTCAGAAGATTCCACCGCGTGAAGAGTGCCTAAAAGCGAGAGTGCAAGGCTCAAGAGGAAAGCATTTTTTCTCATGGGATAGTTTGTTTAATTTAAAACCTCGGTGTTAATCGTTTTCGCTTCGCCGTTCACGCGGACTTGGACTGGTTTGGCCTCCTTCGCGGCGATGCGGTAGTTCGTGACCTTACAATCCTTCCACTCGATGTCCACGGTGAACCCACCGCGTGCGCGCAGGCCGGTGACCTTGCCCTCAGGCCAGGCTTTGGGCAAGGCGGGCAGGAGTTGAATTTCCCCAGCTTGCCTTTGCAGGAGCATTTCACAGACGCCGGCGGCGTAGCCGAAGTTGGCGTCGATCTGGAAGGGTGGGTGCGTGGCGAGGAGGTTCGGCGTGAACGAGGTCTTGATCATGCTACTCATGATTCTGTGGGCTCGGTCGCCGTCCTGCAGGCGTGCCCAGACGCACATCTTCCAAGCGCGGCTCCAGCCGGTCGAGGCGTCACCCCGCGCATTCATGGAAATCTTGGCGGCCTCGGCGAGTTCCGGAATGGTGGTTGGCGTGATCTGGCGTCCGGGATGAACGGCGAGCGTGATGCCGAGCACGAGGATGCGCCCCATGCCAGGAGAGAAAACCTCGCGAAGACCAGATTGCGCCAATTTTTCCGAGTCGAGGGCTGAGTGGATTTCCGAAACGGCTGCGGCGGCGTATTCGGGGCCGCCGATGCGAGAGAGCGTTTTGCTGGCCTCGGAGGAACGCCCACGCTGGAGGAGCCAGCGCGGGCTTTCTGGAACAAGGAGCATTCCGATGAAAAAGAGGATCGAAGGCAGAGCGGTGAGGGCGAACATCCAGCGCCAGCCGGTTTGTCCAAACCACGAGTTGCGGATGAACTCGTCCTTCGCGGCCGCCGTGGCATCGGCTCCCAGAGCGACTTCGATCGAGGCACCGAGATCGCGGACCAGCCACCAGTTCACCAACTGCGCGACGAGGATTCCGACGACGATCGTGAGTTGATTGATCGAAACCAGCTTGCCGCGCATCCGGGCGGGGGCGACTTCGGAGATATACATCGGCGAGAGGCTCGATGCGAGGCCGATGGCAACGCCGCCGAGGATGCGCCAAGCGATGAAGGCAATGGAGCGGGCTTCAACTTCGAAACCACGGATCCATATCGCGACAGCGTCTTCGCGGGAGCTGGCGTCACAGCCCAGTTCGGCAAAAACTTAAGCGGCTCGGTGTTCTACAACGTGAACTTCGGCAGCCAGACCTACCAGAGCAACATGGTTAGCGTTGGCTTGAACGTCTCATTCTAAAATGTATGGGGTATTTGAGACAGAATGAATAAAATGGATAATGGAGCTGCTGTATGAGCGATAGTGTCAGGATCGCTTGGCCGGGAAAAGTTTCACTTAATACCTCAGATTTCATACCCGGCCGAGTCGCCTCTTTCGTCTGTTCCCAACCAGGCGCCACGCCACCGTTGAACCTTCATTTCTGAGGAAACCAGAACCCTCTTTGCGACCAACCCATTCTGATAGGGCAAGTAGGACGAGGATTTTATGCAGAGCCTTGGCTCACGGTTCTCCAGCGCTGTTCCTTCCGCCCTCCCAGCGCATGTTTCGGAGTTCAATGGGCTTTCCCCAGCCCTTGCCAAATTCCACTTCTTTTCCATCCACGAGGCAGGTGGCAGGGCGGGTCATATTCAGCTCGGTGACCATCTCCCAAGAGGGCAGCGTTTCGGTGGAATTTTTTTTGATCATCTCCTCCGGCTTAATCGAAATCGTTTGCCATTCGGGCGAACCCTTCAACGCTTTCTTGAACACAAAGTCCCCGCCAGGCTTGCCCGGGAAGGCGCCCCAGACATTCATCTTGGCTTCGACGGCGAGCATGTTGTCTTTCGGACACAGAACCTCGAACACGAGAGCTGCCCCCTCCGGTCCACGCCATTTCGGGTCATGGAGCTTGCGAGTAGCGGTCACCCAATACTGTGGGTTACCCCAAGAAAGCCGATACCAGTCATGCCACCCACGCGAGAAATCGTCGATCTGGCGTGAGGGTTTGTCGGTTGCTTTCACTTCTGCCGCCACCAACTCGCTAGGATGATAGATGGCTTCCTTGCTGGTGATCATAAACGTGGAAGGCGTTTTATCTCGGCGCTCCATCACGGTGTCTTTCTTCAATTGGTAAAAGACATTGGCGAAGACAAGCAACGGCTGCGCGGTGCTGAGGATCGGGCAATTGGCAACCCAGACATTGCCGTTCTTCTTTGCGTCGGCATCACGCCAGAATCGCATGACATGGTTCGGGTCGATGGAATAGTAAATATCCACCTTCTCGACCTCGTCGGGCCGGTCGGTTTTGACCGTGACTTGGGGCACCCCGTCCGCCGTCTTCAGGTTGACGGTTAATTCCGGGGTTTCCGGGAAAGCAAAAGTCCCCTTCAGATAATGATCAAACCACAGGGTCCTGCACACTTCGGCTTCAGGAAGGCTCCGGTGGGTGAAGTGGGGAACCAGCGTGTAGCTTACTGTCTTGCTGCCAATTTTCTTCCAGTTCTCCGTCATCGCATCGAATGGACCGGCATGGTCGTTGGACGCTGAAAGGAAAAGGATCGGGCAGGTCACGCGCGGAATGCAGGCTTCCTCCCAGATCGTCGTTGTCGTGATGTCGGTTGGACGAGGCTTCACGACGGCTTCGGGCAAGTCCACCAACTTTCCGGCGATGGTCCCGGTACCGCCACAGGAGGGAATCGCCGCCTTCACGCGTTTGTCGCTGCCTGCGACATTGACGGTGATTTTACCGCCCATGGAATGCCCGTTCACGCCCAGCTTGGTGGCATCCACCTCGGGTTGTTGCTCCAGAAATGTGAGCGCTCGCCTTGCCGCAAGGACCAGAAGGAACCAGTTGTTGTTCCTTGGCGACTCGACGGCATCCAGCGTTTTGTCGTCAGGTTTCGCACTGCCACTCGTGTCATAATGCGTGTTGTGCTTCTGGGTGGGATCGATCGCGCCCCAGTCGGTATTGGCGTCGCCCGGCTGCATTTTATCCATGGGGTTGCCAAGCCAGTTGATCGAGAGGCCGGCGTAACCATTGTCCGCCGCCCAGATGGCCGCGCTGGACTCGGCTTTGCCGCCGCCTCCGTGAATCTGCAAAATGCCGGGGAGTTTCTTGTCGCTTTTCGGAAAAGCATAGAAGCCGGCCAACCTGGATTTTTTCCCTTTGAATGTGCCAACCGTGAAAACCACATGGCGAATGGTGATGTCCCCCTGTTTCCACTCCCTCACGACCTCGGTCTCGAGGGGTTCCTTGCTCGGATCGTAATTGCCCCAAAGCTCATCCACATTCGTCGGAATTTTCCCGTCCACCAAGGGCGGCAGGGAATCCTGGCTCGGCTCTTGAGCCCATGCGCTTGGTGAAAGCACCGCGACCATCGTCGCCGACGCCAGGATATTTCTTATTTTTTTCATGTTCATTGATTCACCGCCTTGCGCTCATTCCGATCCGCTTTGACCTCCGAGCAGGAGGGGTCCACATAAATCTTCAGAGGGTAAGGGGCAGATTGATTGCCTTCAATGACCAGACCCTTCACGGCTGTTCTGACGAAAATGCCATTGTTTTCAAAGGTGTTAAACCTGTTGTTGATTATCCGGATATTTTCATGCACGGGCTCTTCCGGCTTGGGCGAATGGACCGAGGAACCGATCTCGATTCCGCAGTCGATGAAGAGATTCCCCTCGATCAGCATGTCGCGAATGGGTGACGACTCCAGCCAGCCCTTCGCATCGCCTTCCACCCTGATCCCCCACTCTCTGCAGCGTTCGAATGTGTTGTTTTCCACAATCACCTTGCCACGGGTGGCCACCAGAAATCCACGCACCGGGTCCACGCTGATGTGGTTATTGCGCGCGGTGAGGTTCGGATTCCAAGTGATGTTGTCCATGACATCGCCCTCTTTGAAAGTCGGCACGGGGCCCGCGAATGTGATCAGCCAGTCCTTGTCGTTGACCCTTTCCACTTGGCTGACCCGCCCGCGCGGATTGCCTGGGTATTCTCGCAGGGTGTCAGTGTTCATGATCGCGATTTCGTCCCCTGGCGCCGCCGGGGCAAAGCCATAGGTCTGTCGATGACCATAGCGCACGAGCATCTGCCGCTCACCGCCCTTTTCGACCACGCAAAGATAGGTGCCGTGACAATTCAGCGCATCGTCCTGCAT
>Ga0114967_10003789_pt1 | contig 12332 bp, 8 predicted proteins | sample M_130628_MF_Meta_FD_92639 | JGI IMG/M metagenome (GOLD analysis project Ga0114967, IMG submission 92639) | Freshwater microbial communities from Lake Montjoie, Canada to study carbon cycling - M_130628_MF_MetaG | ecosystem: Environmental > Aquatic > Freshwater > Lake | place: Lake Montjoie... | reverse complement strand
CCAAACCTAAATAATTATTTAAACTCCAAACTAATCGCTCTCTTCCACGAAAAATCATTTTATTGGAAATATCGCCTTCAAGTTTAGGAAAGGTGAAGTATCCATGTGCATCTTTCGCATGAATTCCTAATGGACCACGGTTTTGTTTAATCTTTTCAAATAAATCAATCATTGTATATTTTTTTTGTTTTTATTTCTGATATTTAATACTTCAAAAGTGTGGACAAAATTAACTTTAAATTGTTTAATCTTTACAATATTTTTAACAAGTTCTTGTTCAATGGACAATAATTGATATTGGAAATAGCTATTTTTGCCTATATTCTATAAAAAATGAAGAAAAGGCTTGCCTTACTTTTATTGGTTTTTACAGTTGTTTCTTGCAGTAAATTTCAAAAACTTACCAAGAATCCTGACATGGATGCGAAATACAATGGAGCCATTAAATATTACGATAAAAAAGACTACTATCATGCGCTTCAATTATTTGAAGAATTAATTTCTGTTTATAAAGGCACGGCTAAGGCGGAGGACTCCTACTATTATTATTCATACTGTACTTACTTTGTTGACGATTATCAGACTGCTGCTTATTACTTTAACAATTTTGTTCAAACATTTCCCAATAGTAAGCATGCCGAAGAAGCCCAATATATGTTTGCTTATTGCTATTACCTAGATAGTCCCATCTCCAGTTTGGATCAAACATCTACTCTTGAGGCCATTGAAAAATTTCAATTATTCATAAATCGATATCCGCAAGGCGAAAAAGTAAAAGAGGCTAATATACGAATTGATGAATTACGTAAAAAACTAGAAAACAAGGCTTTTGATATTGCAAAGCTATATTTTGAAATGGAAGAATTTAAAGCTTCTGTAGTAGCTTTTGATTATTTACTTAGTGTTTATCCTGGAACAGAATACAAAGAAGTAGCTCTTTTTACGATGATGAAGGCCCAATTTACCTATGCAAGTAAAAGTGTTGACAGCAAAAAAGAAGATCGATTTAAAAATACTTTAGATATCTATTACAAATTAGTAGATAATTTCCCACAAAGTAGGTATCTTCGCGATGCCGAAAAAATATTTGACGCTTCAAAATCTGAATTAAAGAAATTTGAAATTCAAGTTAAACACTCATAACTCTTAAAATCGAAAATCATTCCCCACTATGGCAAATTATAAATCTTCTACCAATACAACTGTTACTCGCGATCTGTTGAACTTTGAAGAAAAGACAGGAAATATCTACGAATCAATTGTAGTTTTATCTCGTCGTTCAAATCATATTGCAACAGAGATGAAAGAAGAATTGACTGATAAATTATCAGAGTTTGCTTCAGCAACAGATAACTTAGAAGAGATTTTCGAAAACCGTGAACAAATTGAAATATCTAAACACTACGAGCGCTTACCAAAAGCAACATTGGTATCTATTCAAGAGTTTTTAGATGGAAAAATTTATCACAGAAATCCACTTAAGGACCAAGAATAATTTAGCATGCAGCTATCCGGTAAAAATATCCTGCTCGGGATTACCGGCAGCATTTCAGCTTATAAAGCAGCGGATCTTTGTCGTTTGTTAGTGAAAGAAGGAGCTAGTGTGCGTGTTGTTATGACCCCTTCTGCTACTGAATTTATCAGCCCACTAACACTTTCTACCTTATCAAAAAATCCTGTATTTCATTCTATGGTTTCAGAAGATGAAACATGGAACAATCATGTAGAATTAGGGCTCTGGGCCGACTTATTAGTAGTAGCTCCAGCCTCAGCCAATACCATTGCTCATTTTGCTCTAGGAATCTGCGAATCAATTTTAGATGCAGTTTATTTATCAGCTCGCTGTCCGGTAATGGTTACGCCTGCAATGGACCATGATATGTTTCTCCATGAATCAACCCAGAAAAACTTAAAAATATTAATTACTAGAGGTCATAAAATTGTTGGTCCTGCACAAGGTGAATTAGCGAGTGGTTTGATAGGGGAAGGGCGTTTGGTTGAACCAATTGATATTTTAAAAGAAATAAGAGACTTTCTATTCAGTGATTTACCGTTTAAAGGGCAGAAAATTATTGTTACAGCTGGTCCAACACGAGAGGCAATAGACCCAGTTCGTTATATCAGTAACCATTCTACTGGGAAAATGGGAATTGCCATTGCAAAAGAATTAGCGAATAATGGAGCTGATGTAATACTTGTCTTAGGGCCTGTTTCGATAGAAGTCCCAAGAGGAATAACCGTTATTCCAGTAAGTAGCGCTTCTGAAATGTACGAGGCAGTAATGAAAAATTTTGAAAATGCTAGAGGAGCTGTATTAACTGCTGCTGTAGCAGACTATTCGCCTGAAGTTACCTCTTCTACAAAAATTAAAAAGTCGGATAGCGAAATGAGTTTGGTTTTAATTAAGACCAATGACATCGCTCGAAGCCTTGGCGAAATTAAAAGAAACGATCAGTTTTTAGTAGGATTTGCACTTGAAACAAATGACGAAATAAATAATGCAAAGAATAAATTAAAAGCTAAGAATTTAGATTTAATTATCTTAAATTCGCTCAACGATGAAGGGGCAGGTTTTGGAACTGATACAAATAAAATTACTTTCATAACCACTTCTGAAACAATAGAACTTCCATTAAAATTAAAAACTGAATTAGCAAAAGACATTGTAAAAAAAATAAAAGAGTTAGTACATGCGTAAAATATTATTTCTTTTCTTATTTACTTTCTACTCGTCAACTATTTTCGCTCAAGAATTTACTTGTCAAGTTAATGTGCTGACGCCAAGAATTCAAAGCTCTGACAAAAAAATTTATACCACGCTCCAAACTGCTATTTATGAATTCATGAATAATACACGTTGGACGAATGATAAATTTAAAATGGAAGAAAAGATTGAATGTTCCATTCAAATAGAAATTACAGATCGTGTTTCCACAGATGAATTTAAAGGCAGTATACAAGTATCCGCTAGAAGACCTGTTTTTGGAACATCTTATAATTCACCTTTAATAAATTATAAAGACGATGATTTCACGTTTAGGTATGTTGAATTTCAAACTTTGGATTACGCAGGTGAGTCCGGAAGAAATCCAAATTTAGTATCCGTATTAGCTTTTTATACAAATATTATTTTAGGATTAGATTTCGATTCTTATTCAAAACTAGGAGGAGGTGAATATTTTGCTAAGGCACAATCAATTGTTGCTAATAGTACTAACGCCGCAGAACCTGGCTGGAAAGCTTTTGAGGCTACCCGCAATCGTTATTGGCTATCAGAAAACATAAACAATCCTATTTACAAACCAATCCGTAATTTATACTATGATTTTCATCGTAGAGGATTAGATACAATGACTAAAACAAAGGATGAATCAATTAGAATTTGTGCTGATGCAATTGAAAATATAAGAAGAGTAAATAATGATAAACCACAATCTGTCTTTATGAAAACATTATTTGATGCCAAAGCAGAAGAAGTTGTGAATATTTTCTCTGGTGCATCGGGAGATATAAAATCAAATATGGTGCTGATTTTATCTGAAATCGACCCATCAAATTCTACCAAGTACAATAAAATTCAAACAGGCGGAAATTAATTTTTTTTGATTGATCATTAAGTCATGATAAAGAGACTTTACGTAAAAAATTACATTTTGATTGAGGAACTTGATATCGAATTCGATCAAGGACTTTCTGTTATTACCGGAGAAACTGGTGCAGGAAAATCTATTCTATTAGGGGCACTTGAATTAATACTAGGTCAGCGTGCCGATTCATCAACTTTATTAGATAAAAAATCTAAATGCATTATTGAAGGAACATTTCAGATATCGGAAGAATCGCATGCTAATTTTTTTAAAAATAACGATCTAGATTTCGAACGAGAAACGCATATACGAAGAGAAATAAATCCTGAAGGTAAATCCCGGGCATTTATTAATGATTCTCCCGTAAATTTGGCAACATTAAAAGAGCTCACACAGCAGCTAGTTGATATACATTCCCAGCACGAAACACTTTTATTAAACTCTGGGGCATTTCAATTAAACTTAGTTGATTCATACGCTAAAAATGAAAAAAATATTGATAAATACAAGAACATCTTTTTTATTATAAATCAAAAAAAGAAGCTTCTTGAAGTATTTAAAATAGAAGAGTCAAAGGGGAAAGCAGATTTAGATTACTTCAACTATCAACTAGCCGAACTTGGTCAGGCGCATTTACATAATCCAGACGAGCAAACTCAATTAGAACAAGAGCTCGAAAAGTTAGAAAATGCTGAAGAAATAAAAGAAAAACTATACAACGTTTTTTATACAGTAAATGGTGGCGATACTACATTGTTATCCAGTATTAGAGCGGCATCACAACAACTTCAATCGTTAGTCAAATTCGATTCACGTTATCAACTTTTCTTCGAACGGCTTAATAGTTCTTGTGTAGAATTAAAAGACATTGCAGACGAATTAGAGGCTGCGGCTAACGAAATAAATGCCGATAATAAGCGACTGCAGATTGTATCCGACCGACTTAATTTGATTTATCAATTACAACAAAAACACCGACTGCATTCAATACAAGAATTAATAAAATTTGAATCAGAAATTGCAGAAAAGGTGACATTAATCCATTCACTTCAAGACAAAATAGATACAACTGAAAAAGAAATTTCAATTCATACAAAAGAGTTGATTTCGATTGCAGATTTACTAAGCAGCAACCGCAAAAAAGCCATTCCTAAAATTGAAGGTGAAATTAATAGGATGTTAATAGATGTTGCAATGGCCGATGCATCATTAAGAATTGAATGCAACGACTTATCACCTTCCAATTATAATGCAGATGGTGGAAACCAGATTAAATTTTTATTCCTTGCAAATAAAGGTGGAACACACAAAGAAATTGGTAAAGTAGCATCAGGCGGTGAACTTTCTCGATTAATGCTTTGTATTAAAGCAATGATGGCTGAACTTTCGGATATGCCAACCGTTATATTCGATGAAATTGATACAGGCATTTCTGGTGAAACAGCAGCAAAAGTGGGAAGCATTGTAAAAAAGATGGCTGCAAACCATCAGGTAATTACCATAACGCATTTACCACAAATGGCAGGAAAGGGGAATTATCATTACTTTGTTTATAAATCAAATAAAAAAGATAAGACACATACCTCATTAAAATTACTGAATGAAACAGAACGCATTCAAGAGATAGCAAGAATGTTATCGGGGGAAGAATTAACTGAAGCAGCTATTAGCAATGCAAAAACACTCATCAACAACTAAATTTTCAAATAATTAAATTACATTTGACCAATAAACAAGATACTATGGGTACTAACCTGTTAAAAGGAAAAAGAGGAATTATTTTCGGTGCATTGGATCCACATTCCATTGCTTGGAAAGTCGCTGAACGCTGTCACGAAGAAGGAGCAATATTTACATTAACAAACGCACCAGTTGCATTAAGAATGGGTGCAATTAACGATCTTGCCACAAAGTGTAATGCTCAAGTTATTGGTGCGGATGCGACAAGTATCGAAGATCTTGAAAACTTATTTACTAAGTCGCAAGAAATATTAGGTGGTAAAATCGATTTCGTATTGCACTCTATTGGTATGTCCCCTAATGTTCGAAAAGGAAAAACGTATACTGATTTAGACTATGATTATTATCATAAAACAGTCGATATATCGGCAATGTCATTGCATAAAACACTTCAAACTGCAATGCGTTTAGACGCTATTTCAGAATGGGGTAGTGTAGTTTCATTGTCATATATTGCTGCTCAGCGCGTATTCCCTGACTACAGCGATATGGCTGATGCTAAATCTTTATTAGAAAGTATCGCACGTAGTTTTGGATATCATTATGGTAAAGCAAAGAAAGTACGTATTAATACAATTTCTCAATCACCAACTAAAACTACAGCAGGACAAGGGGTAAAAGGATTCGATGGGTTTTATAATTATGCAGATGCGATGTCACCGTTAGGAAATGCAAGTGCAGAATCATGTGCGGATTATTGTTTAACATTATTTAGCGATTACACCAAAATGGTTACCATGCAGAATCTATTTCATGATGGTGGATTTTCATTCACTGGTGTAAGTAAAGAAGTAATGGAAAAATATGCTGATTAAAAAAATATATAAATAAAAAGAGCGACCAATTGGTCGCTCTTTTTATTTATACGAATCTTTTATGATTCTTCTTTTTTCTTCTTCGAAGTTTTAGGAGGCTTCACAATATTAATCTTTAAAAGATCGGCATCGCCTTCGTGTCCAAGTTCTAAAGTATCACCTTCAACTAATTCTCCCTTGATGATTTCTTCCGCCATTGGATCTTCGATGTACTTTTGAATTGCACGCTTTAATGGGCGGGCACCATAGCTAGCATCATAACCTCTATCAGTTAAGAATTCTTTTGCTTCATCCGTTAACTTTAACTTATATCCAAGTTCATTAACACGCTTAAATAATCCAGACAATTCAATATCAATAATTTTAAAAATGTCTTCTTTAGTCAAGCTATTAAAAATGATTACATCATCAATACGATTTAAGAATTCAGGAGCGAATGCTTTCTTCAAAGAACTTTCAATAACACTTTTCGCATGATCATCTGACTGATTGGATCGAGCTGAAGTATTAAATCCAACACCTTGACCAAATTCTTTAAGTTGACGAGAGCCAATATTTGAAGTCATAATAATAATCGTATTCTTGAAATCAATCTTACGTCCAAGGCTATCCGTTAACTGTCCATCGTCTAAAACCTGCAGTAATAAATTGAATACATCTGGATGTGCTTTTTCAATCTCATCTAACAATACGATAGAGTAAGGCTTTCTACGAACTTTTTCTGTCAACTGACCACCTTCTTCATATCCAACATATCCTGGAGGCGCTCCAATCAAACGAGATACAGCAAACTTCTCCATATACTCACTCATATCGATGCGAATTAATGCATCTTCAGTATCAAATAAATATTGACTTAGCACTTTTGCTAATTCAGTTTTACCAACACCAGTAGGACCTAAGAATATAAAAGTTCCTATAGGTTTATTTGGATCTTTTAAACCCGCACGATTACGCTGAATTGCCTTAACAACTTTCTTAACAGCGTCATCTTGACCAATTACCTTACCTTTTAACTCATCAGGCATATTTAACAATCGAGTGGTCTCTGCCTGTGCAATCCTTGTAACAGGAATTCCACTCATCATAGCCACTACATTTGCCACGTCCTCAACATTAACAGTATATCGTTGTGTTTTCGTTTCTTCTTCCCAAGAAGTTTTAGCTGTTTCTAATTGATCAATAAGTTGCTTTTCAGTGTCGCGCAAACGAGCTGCTTCTTCGTACTTCTGACTACGAACCACACGATTTTTTTCTTGCTTAATATCAGCCACCTTATTCTCAAGCTCAATGATATTTTGAGGAACATGAATATTTGAAATATGCACACGAGAACCAGCTTCATCTAAAGCATCAATAGCTTTATCTGGAAGAAAGCGATCAGTGATATAACGACTTGTTAACTTAGCGCATGCGTCTATTGCCGCAGGAGTATAATTCACGTGATGGTGCTCTTCGTATCTTTCTTTAATATTTGCTAAAATTTGAATAGTTTCATCGACTGAAGTAGGATCAACGATTACCTTTTGGAAACGACGGTCTAACGCACCATCTTTCTCAATATACTGACGATATTCATCTAGTGTAGTGGCACCGATACATTGAAGTTCACCACGCGATAATGCTGGCTTAAACATATTTGATGCATCTAATGAACCTGAAGCTCCACCAGCACCAATAATAGTGTGAATCTCATCGATAAATAAAATTACATCTGGCGATTTTTCAAGCTCATTCATAACCGCTTTCATTCGCTCTTCAAACTGACCTCGGTATTTAGTACCAGCAACCAATGAAGCTATATCAAGCGTTACAATTCTCTTATTAAATAGCACACGAGAAACTTTTCTTTGAACAATTCGAAGTGCTAAACCTTCAGCAATTGCCGATTTACCAACACCCGGTTCTCCAATTAAAATTGGATTGTTCTTTTTACGACGAGAAAGAATCTGCGATACACGCTCTATTTCTTTTTCTCTACCGACAATAGGGTCTAGCTTACCTTCTTCAGCGGCTTTCGTTAAGTCGCGTCCGAAGTTATCTAGCACCGGAGTTTTCGACTTGCTATCAGTTGGTTTTTTAGTTTGTCCAAAAGAGGGACCATCGTCATCCTTTGAATAAGGATCTTCATCCCCGCCAGATTGAGGAGATTCAGAACGGATTTTTGACTTAAAAATGTCTAGTTCTTCACGCATAATATCATAGGTTATACCAAACTGATTTAAAATTTGAGTAGCAATATTATCTTCGTCTTTTAAAATTGCCAGCAACAAATGTTCAGTACCTATTATTTCAGATTTGAAAATTTTAGCTTCCAAATAAGTGATTTTAAGCGCTTTTTCAGCTTGCTTGGTTAAAGGAATATTTGTTAAATTATTTGATATTGTTGTATTGCCTTTTACTGCATTTTCAACAGATTTCCGAAGTTCTACTAGATTAATATTAAGGGATTTTAAAAACTTGATCGCCATCCCTTCGCCTTCACGAATAAGCCCCAATAACAAATGTTCGGTTCCAATATACTCATGACCTAATCGTAAAGCTTCTTCACGGCTAAATGAAATAACATCTTTTACTCTCGGAGAAAATTTTGCTTCCATAGTGTTTTTATAATTTTGGATTTTACGGATAAAATTAAAAAAGGTTTTACGTATATTTTTCTAAAACAATTTAATTCAAAAATCTTTTTAATTTTTGAATTATCAACCATGATAGCGTCTTTTTTATCACCAATTTCAATCCGTTTTTTTGTTAATAATTATGCTAATATTTCCTCAAAAATATGCTTCAATTTGATTAACTTCGTGGCTTGTCGGTGGAGACTTATTAACATTGTTATCATTATTGATAATTTATTGTTTTCAAGCGATATTTCTACAACCAAAATTTAATAAAAACAATCAATAAAAACCAATGGCTGAAGGCGAAAAGATAATTCGAATTAACATCGAAGATGAAATGAAGACTGCATACATCGATTATTCGATGTCTGTTATTGTGTCACGCGCATTACCGGATGTAAGAGATGGCTTAAAACCAGTACATCGTCGTGTATTATTTGGAATGCTAGATTTAGGAGTAATGTCGAATCGACCGCATAAAAAATCTGCGAGAATTGTAGGGGAAGTATTAGGTAAATATCATCCACATGGTGATACTTCAGTTTACGATGCAATGGTTCGTATGGCTCAGGAATGGTCATTAAGATATACTTTAGTAGATGGGCAAGGAAACTTCGGGTCTGTGGATGGTGATAGTCCGGCAGCAATGCGATATACAGAAGCAAGATTAAAGAAGATTGCAGAAGAGATGTTGAATGACATTGACAAAGACACTGTTGACTTTAAACTTAACTTTGACGATACATTAGAAGAACCAACGGTTTTGCCTTCTAAAATCCCCAATTTATTAATAAACGGTGCTTCAGGTATCGCGGTTGGCATGGCAACAAATATGGCTCCGCATAACCTTACCGAAGTATTGAAGGCTATTATTGCTTACATTGACAATAAAGACATAACGATTGAAGAGTTGATGAAGTATGTTAAAGCCCCTGATTTTGCAACTGGTGGAATTATTTATGGTTACTCTGGGGTTAAGGATGCTTTAGAAACGGGAAGAGGACGAATTGTAATCCGTGCAAAGGCAATTATAGAGAATTTAGATAATGGAAGGGAAAAAATTATCGTAACTGAAATTCCTTACCAGGTTAACAAGGCGGATATGATTAAGAAAACCGCTGATTTAATCAACGAAAAGAAAATTGAAGGCATATCAGATATTAGAGATGAGTCTGATCGCGACGGAATGAGAATCGTCTATGAAATCAAACGCGATGCGATGGCCAATGTGGTTTTAAATAACCTTTACAAATACACCGATTTACAAAACTCTTTTAGCGTAAATAATATAGCATTGGTGGGTGGTCGTCCGATGATGTTAAATCTTAGAGATTTGATTCATCATTACGTGGAGCATCGTCATGAGATATTAATCCGTAAAACACGGTATGAATTAGCGGAAGCAGAAAAAAGAGCACATATTCTAGAAGGATTATTAATTGCGTTAGACCATTTGGATGAAGTAATTGCGTTAATCCGCAAGGCCCAAACTCCTGACGAAGCCAAAACAGGATTGATAACTAACTTTCAATTAAGTGAGATTCAGTCAAAGGCTATACTCGAAATGCGTTTACAGCGTTTAACAGGATTAGAGCGTGATAAAATCCGTAATGAGTATGCTGAAATCATGAAAATGATAGAAAACTTCAAAGCGATTTTATCAGATGATGTTTTAAGGATGAGCATTTTAAAAGGTGAAATGAACGAAATGCTAGAGAAGTATGGCGATGAAAGAAGAACAGAAATCGTTTACGTAGCAGATGATATTTCAATGGAAGATATGATTGCTGATGAAGCAGTTGTTGTTACCATTTCTCATTTAGGCTATATCAAGAGAACTCCTTTAAACGAGTACCGCACGCAAAGCAGAGGCGGTAAAGGAGCAATGGGGACTGCAACACGAGATGAAGATTTTGTTGAACACTTGTTTGTTGCAACCAACCACAACTACTTATTACTATTTACGGAAAAAGGTAAATGCTTCTGGTTACGAATTTTTGAAATTCCAGAAGGAACCAAAACTTCAAAGGGCAGAGCTTTGCAAAACCTGATTAACATCTCACCAGGTGACAAGGTAAGAGCGTTTGTTAACGTTAACAATCTGGACCAGGAAGACTATCTAAACAATAATTATATTATCCTTTGTACAAAAGAAGGGACCATTAAAAAGACCCAGCTAGAAGCTTATTCTCGTCCACGTCAGAATGGTATTAATGCAATTACTATTAACGAAGGTGATGAGCTATTAGAAGCAAGATTAACGAACGGAACCAACGAAATTTTATTGGCTGTGAAATCGGGTAGAGCAATTCGCTTTAACGAAAGCAAGGTTCGTCCGATGGGCCGTAATGCTGCCGGAGTTCGTGGGGTATCATTCGATGAGTCGAATGATGAGGTAATCGGAATGGTTTGTATATCCGACAAAAATAAAGAGACCATTTTAGTCGTTTCAGAAAAAGGCTACGGAAAACGTACAGATATTGAAGATTATCGCGTAACTAACCGTGGAGGAAAAGGAGTTAAAACGATTCAGGTGACGGAAAAAACTGGAAATCTCGTAGGTATAAAGTCCGTGGTTGATGGAGATGAGTTAATGATTATCACTAAAAATGGAATCACCATCCGTATGTCGGTAAACGATTTAAGGGTAATGGGACGTGCTACTCAAGGTGTTAAAGTAATTAAACTTGGTGAAGAAGACGATATCGCATCAGTAGCTAAGATTGAAGAAAGCGTTTTAGCAGCTGAAGGCCAGACAGAGAATGGAGAAGATTTAGTAATTGAAACTCCAATTTCTGAAGCGGATGGAACTACAAATCCAACGACTGAGACACCAAACACAGATACTCCAGCATCTGAAGATGATCAAAATAATCCTGAAGCACCGAACGAAAATACTGAAATCTAAACTTTAGCTAAAATTCATAAAACATAACAAATGAACAAGTTATCTAAAATCATAACACTACTAATTTTTGTAGGATTCAGTTCCTTTGCTCAAAAAGCCGAGTTACAATCTGCAATTAACTACGTTAAATGGAACGATTTAGAAAAAGCCAAAACATCTATTGATAATTGCACTGCCAATGAATCAACCATGAGTATGGCAAAAACATGGTACTGGAGCGGCTTTATTTACCAAGCAATTGCTGACAGTAAAGATGAGAAGCTAACTGCTTTAAAGCCTGGAGCATTGGAACAGGCGTTAAAATCCTACAAAAAAGCATTGGAGCTAGATGCTAAATCAAATGATTACAAGCAAGATATTACTGAAAAAATGAGAAATATAGCTTATAACTATATGGAACAAGGAATTTCCAATTTCCAAGAAAAGAGGTTTGAGGAGGCATTGAAGAACTTTGAGATCGGAATTGCAGCTAAGAGAGATTACTTTAATCAGACTGATACAAACGGTATTAACAATTGCGCATTGTCAGCTTATAAATCAGGGCAGTACACCAAAGCAGCTTTATATTACAACCAGTTATTAAGCTTGAATGCCGGAGATGCGAAAACTTATATGGCTTTATCTAGTTCGTTTTTAAATCAAAATGACACCACATCAGCAT
>Ga0114967_10003788_pt1 | contig 12333 bp, 7 predicted proteins | sample M_130628_MF_Meta_FD_92639 | JGI IMG/M metagenome (GOLD analysis project Ga0114967, IMG submission 92639) | Freshwater microbial communities from Lake Montjoie, Canada to study carbon cycling - M_130628_MF_MetaG | ecosystem: Environmental > Aquatic > Freshwater > Lake | place: Lake Montjoie... | reverse complement strand
TTGTTCTTCCATCTCTTACGTTAGCTAAATAATGTGAGTAAGCTCTTGAAACGGGATTGCGCAGGATCATAATTATTTTTGACTGCGGATATTTACTTTTTATTTCTTGTGCAGATACATTGGAAAATAAATAACCATTGCTTATTTCACCGATTGCTTTTTCATCTTTTACATTTTTGAAAAGTTTGAGATACGTTTCGAAATCTTCTACATACCACTCCCAGTATTTCTTCGACATATCTCCAGAAACATACTCCTGAATATTTATTCCTCGAGAGAAAACATATTTTTTATACTCATCACTAAAGTTTTCAATTCTTATATCGCTGCAAAAGAAGTGAGGCTCTTTAATCGGCGACATATAAACATCAGGATGTTGTTCTAAAAAATCATAGAGGGTAGTAGTACCGCATTTAGCAGCTCCAATAACAAAAAAATTAGGTTCCTTATTTAGTTGCATTTTTGTTTTTCAAAAACTTTAATTTCTCAAATCCTGGTAAATAAATTGAAATGATTCCAAGTTTCTTTTTTGCATAACCAACTGAAATCAGATTTTGTATAATCTTAGCAGCAGACGATGATATAGCTGCACCTACTAACCCCATTTTTGGAATCAGTATAAAGTTTAACAATACACTGCCTATTGCAGCGGTTGTGATAATGTTATTGTATTGCTTCTGATGTCCCGACATTTGTAATAATATTCCAATTGAACCAGTAATACTATTTACAAAATTTCCGATTGATAAAAGTATCAAAGCAAGCCATGCACCTTTAAAGCCTTCGCCTAAAAATCCAAGTATGGTTTCAGGAAAAAAACATAGGATTAGTGTAAGAGGAAGTGATGTAAAAAACAATAATCTATTCGACTTTAAGATTATCTGTTGCAGGCGGCCCATTTCATTTTTATTATACAGCTCAGAAAACATAGGGGCTTGAATTGCATTAATTGCAAGTAATACAATTGCGGAAAGTGTAGACAACTTAAATGCGGCATCGTACATTCCTACCTCTTCAGAAGAGCGGAATATTCCAAGAATCAAGTTGTCTGTCCAACCCAAAATAAAAAACATAGATCCCGTTAACATCATTGGCATCGATTCACTCAGCATCTGATTCCAATTAACTTCAGGTTTGTAGGCAGCATGGGATATTTTACTAAATCGCCACCAAGTAATAAAACTTAATATACAAGTGCCAATCATAGCATACGTATATGCATCAACAACACCTAATGATGATTTCATGTAGAAAATTACAAGCAATAAAATAGCAGATAGTAAAGGCTGAACACCTTTGAATATCATAAAGCCTGTCATGTTTTTAAAACCGCGGAATCCTGCACTGTTTAATCCGATAATTACAAAAGGCACGAAAGCCATACATGTTTGCTGCAATTCGTCTGTTAATTCTGGCTTGCTGAATATTGTTCCTGCAATAAAAGGAGCAGCTAAAAAAGTAGCAATGGCCCAAATAGATGATGCAATAAGTGTTAATCGTAAAGATTGTAAATAGGTTGTTTTAATAATTGCCGTATCTCCATTATCTCGGTTTGCGGCAATAATTCGAACTAGTCGATTGTCTAATCCCATTTGAGAAAAAATAGCGAAGAGCTGTAATACAGTAAAGCAAAGCGTAAATCCGCCCTGCTCTTTTGGCCCGTAAAGCCTAGCTACTATAAATATAAAGACATATTGCGTAATCATTCCTCCAAGGCGAACAGATAAAGCTAAAACGCTCTTTTTCAGAACAAATGAAGCATCTTGGTCTCCTTTATGGAAAAACGAAAACAGTTTTTTAATCATTGATCAGCTGTAAATAATAATCTTAGTCAGATTAGCGAATCTAATGAAATAAGACTCGTACTATGGCAATTAAGATTGGGGATAGTTCACAATAGAATGTTAACATTTTCGAGAGCGAAAATGGCAATAAACGCATCAAGGCATCAAAAAGGATGTTAATTTATTATTTCCCAGAAACACTTTACATAAATTTAACATTGGCTTAAATTATTAATAGCGTTACAACATGAATTTTGCAACTAAATTATAATCATGATGCGTTCGCTACTCATTTGCCTAATATTTTTAATGTCAACAAAGCTAATAGCTCAAAATGGGTTAGAGCGAATTATTGTTGAGAAGTATTACATCTCCGATGAAAATGATGCAAAAATTACAGAAGGTGGCTATTTAAAGCCTGGCTCTGTGACATATAGAATTTGGGTAGATATGTTGCCTCGTTATAGTTTACAAGCAGTGTATGGTGTAACAGGCCATCCTGTTAAATTAGCAACCAGCACTTATTTTTTTAATAATGAAATTTATGGTGGGCCTAGAGCAAATGATGTAACGCGTCTAAAATTAGATGAGAATACTGCCATGCTTGACTCTTGGGTTTCGGTTGGTGCTGGCTCTGACGCAGATTTCGCAATTATGAAGCAAGAAGACAGCTATAATTCTTTTACTAATAAAAGTGGAATTCTAAAAAGTCAAAATCCTGAAGCAGGAATTCCTTTAACAAAGTACGACGGCTTACTTGCTGGTACCCCGCAAAGAGTTGTATCATTATTTGGTATCGATACCAATGAGTTAAGAATGATTAATAATTTTACAGATACAACAGCAAAAGGTCAAGAATTTAAAACGGAAAATGGCTCATGGGCTTCATTTGGTGGAGCATATGGAACAGATTCAAGTAATAAAGTTTTAATTGCTCAACTTACAACAGAAGGACAACTTTCATTTGAATTAAATATTCAGCTAGGAACTCCATTTGGAAGCGTTGAAAATTATTATGCAAGAAATCCGAAAGGGTCAGAACTACAGATCCCTGATTTGATTTATCCAAAAGTTAAAAATGCCGCTCCTTTAATAAAATGGATATCCATTCCTAAAAAGAAGAAAATTAAAAAGTATGAAATTCAGAAGTTATTATTTGATGTTAGTGATGCAGATGATAATATTCGAAAGGTTGAACTCTATGCAAATGACTTGAAGCAAATGGAGCTTTTTACGAGCCCATTTACATTTAACTGGAATCCACAATTAACTGGTCAAGTGAAAGTATACGCTTATGTATATGACGAAGCTGGAGAACGAACAAAATCGGAGGTTATCAATCTCAATATTGTAGAGTAAAATCGCAAGAGTCCAATATTAACAAATTGTAAAGAATGTTTGGTCGCTTATTGTAGTACTTAACCCAAACATAATATTTTGTTTCGTTTTTCATCATGTAGGGTTTGGAATTTTGAAGCTTGAAAAGCTATACCTAACAAACCACTAAAAACAATCACAATGAAAAGAATTTACCTAGTTGCATTAATCCTTATTGCGGGCTTTGTTTCTAAGGCTCAAAACGGACTTGAAAATATAGCCGTTGAAACGTATTACATTTCCAATGCAAATGATGCAAATGCTGATCTAGATGGAGGTGTGCTTCCTGTAGGATCAGTAACCTACAGAATTTATGTTGATATGTTATCAGGATATAAATTTCAGGCTGCTTATGGTGTGCCGGGACATGATTTAAAAATTGCAACTACAACTTTATTCTGGAATAACGAAGATCGCGGATCAACGTCTCCCACTTTTTCAAAAACAAATGCTGCAAGAAATACGGTAATGCTTGACTCATGGTTATCTGTTGGTGCTGCATGTAATGGCAACTTCGGAATTATGAAATCGATGGATGATGGTTTAAATAATGTAGTAAATAATTATTCTCCTCAAGTATTACAAAATAACGACCCTGCAATGGGAATTCCTTTAACTGTTCAGGACGGCTTTTTTGCCGGAACACCAGAAGCTGTAACTGCAGTTGGTATCAGTACTGAAATCACCGTTTTTGATAACTTAAATGATGGAACTAATGGTCCTTTATTCATGACAAACAATGGTTCTTGGGCTTCATTAAATGGCTCAATTGGTGACCCATTTGATAATAAAGTATTGATTGCTCAAATAACTACAAATGGTACTTTATCATTCGAATTAAATATTCAAATTGGAACACCAACTGGCGGAGTTGAAAACTATGTTGCTTCAAATCCAGTTAACGGAGAATTTTCAATTCCTTCTTTAACATATACATCTCCTAGCATTGGAGTGTTTACTCCAGCTACAAAAAATTTGTCATTCTCTGCTTTTCCAAATCCAGTAGCTGATAATTTATTTATAAATACTGCTAATATTAGGGGTGATGAAATTAGTTACACTATTTATGATGTAACTGGTAAAATGATTGATAAGAATTCAATTTCTAGTAATGGTCAAAATCCTGTTCAAGCAATTGAAGTTAGTAAATTGAATACAGGTTTATACTTCATTGAAGTATCTATAAATGGCGTTAGCGCTACTCAAAAATTCATTAAAAAATAAATACATCATTCACGACTTCTATATGAAGAAGCCAATACTACTTCTGTTAATCTGTATTTCTAGCGTTATAAATGTATTTGCACAAGGTACAATCCGTGGGAAAATTATTGATACCAATGGCGAAACACTAATAGGCGTAACCGTTATGCTAAAAAGTAATCGTGCTGTTGGTACCAGCTCTGATTTCGATGGAAATTATACACTCACATTTAAAGAGCCTGGCCCCCAAGTAATCGTTTTTACTTATGTAAGCTATAAAACTCAGGAAATAACAATTAATCCCGCAGGGAAAGTAGTTGTGAAAGATATTATCATGGAATCCTCTGCTCAAGAATTAAAAGGAGTGGAGGTATCTGCTAAGGCAACAAAGGCAAGAGAGTATTTTTCTGAAATGGTAAAGAAAAATGCTGCTGTTTCAATGGATTATATTTCTTCTGAAACAATGAAGAAAACAGGTGATGCCAACGTGGTTGCAGCAGTAGCTCGTGTTTCAGGCGTTTCTACGAATGGGGGTTTTATTACAGTTCGTGGTATTGGAGATAGATATGTAAAAACAGCCGTGAATGGTTCTATGATTCCAACATTAGATCCGTTTACTAATAATATCAAATTAGATTTATTTCCAGCAAGTTTAATTGATAATGTTTTTATTACTAAAACAGCAAGTCCAGATTTACCAGGCGATTGGGCAGGAGCATTTTTATCTGTTGAAACAAAAGATTATCCCGATAACCTAGCTATCAATGTTGAAACTAGTTTTGGGTATAACAATCAATCTACATTTAAAAATATTGTATCATCTGATAGAAGCTCTACTGATTGGTTAGGATACGACGATGGCTTAAGAAGTTATGATCATGCAACATTTGCTTTTGCGAACACCGAAGCTTCTTTATTACAAACTTTTAATGCGTTAGGATTAGGTGATTATTATAATTCACTTGGAATAACATCAATTGATCCTACTGAGGATATTAATAATACTTACTTCAAGTTAGGTTTAGTACAATTAGGATTGTTAGCTCCAGCTTTATTTGATGATGCTACTGCATTCAATCAGGCAAAAGATTTGTTTAATACAGGCGGATATAAATCAGATGCATTTAATTCCATAAATTCAAATGTGCCAGGATCTGCAAAAAGATTTGCTAATAACTGGAATACAACAACACGTAATGCACCATTAAACTTTTCGCAAAGTTTTAGCATAGGTAATCAGGTAAATTTATTTGGCCGACCATTAGGATTTATTGCAGGATTTAAATATGGTTCAAGTGTAGTTTATGATCCACAATCGGAAGTAGTACGTTGGACATATGATCTTTTAGAAGGACAAAAAAGAACAGAAAATATTTCACAGCAGGCAAGTCGTGAGACCAATGGTTGGAGCGCACTTTTTAATGTGGCTTATAAATTAAATACTAATAACAGTATTTCATTTTTATTCATGCCTAATTTAACGGGCGTTAACAATGTGCGTAGTTCAATTGATAATTCTGATAATACAGATCTGCGTATTACAAAAAGTCAGTTCTTCGAACAAAGAAGTCAAATGGTTTATCAATATAAATCGGAACATTATATTCCTAAGTATAAATTAAAAATTGAAGCAAATGCTTCTTACACCAACGGTAATAGTCAGATTCCTGATTTCAAAAACGTCCGTTACAGCAGTGATTCAAAAGGTTCATTTCAGATTGAAGGTACAACAGGTGCAATTGCTAGATTTTATCGTTACTTGAATGATGATTTTTTTGATTCAAGAATTTCATTTGAATTGCCAATTTCAAAAGACACATCAGGTTTATCACGTAAATTAAAATTTGGTGGAGCTTATCAGCGCAATGATAAAAAGTACGATCAATATCAATATGATGTAAGAACAGAGAATAGTCAGTTTTATGGCGACTTAAATTCATTCTTGAATTATTCGGTTTTTGATATTCAAACAGTAAATGGTCTTTCTTCTTTCCCAGCTTATTATAATAGTTCAGAATATAGTAAGTCAGGCCCTGTTAATCACACTTTCGGGAATTCAACAATATTTGCTGCGTATGCAATGTCCGATTATGCAGTGAACAAAAAGTTACGTTTATCTGGGGGTATCAGAGCTGAAAAAGCAAAATTGTTTACTGATGTATCTCTTTTTGATTCATTAGGATATGCACCAAACGATGAAAGAAGATTTTATAATGAAAACTTCCCGTTAGCAAATCCTGGTAATCTTGACGAATGGAGTATTTTACCAAGTATTAATGTTATATATAAATTGAAAGAAACGGATGGAGCGCCAACAAATATTCGTTTGAATTATAGCAGTTCTGTTGCTCGTCCAAGTATTCGTGAGTTATCAGACATTGCAGTATTCGATTATGAATATCGTTTACCTGTTGTTGGTAATTCAAGTTTGAAAATGGTTCATATTAATAATTATGATGTGAGATTTGAAAAATACTATACATCAGGAAACGATTTTTCTGCGAGTATGTTCTTCAAAACATTTAAAAATCATATTGAGTTAGTTAACTCCAATTTCATTACGTGGCAAAATGTAGATTATTCAACAGTTATAGGTGCAGAGTTTGAGGGCAAAAGAAAAATCACAAAAAAATTTGAAGCACGTACAAATATAACTTTTGTTAAATCGGCTACAGAAGTAGTGCAAAACACTATCTATGTAAACAATGGAATAAAGCAGTTCGTTCCAATTGATACAGTAAAGCGTTCGATGTTCGGACAAGCACCTTATATTTTCAATGCAATTTTAACGTATAACGAAGATAGTCTTGGCTTAAGCGTATCCTTATCGTATAATGTTCAAGGTCCTCGACTAGTGTTATCAGTAGGACAAAAAAATGTACCTGATATTTTTGAATTGCCTAGAAATACAATCGACTTAAAGGTGTCTAAAAAATTGGGTAAACACTTTACCGTTAGTTTAACAGGACGCGATTTATTAAACGCTCCAATACAACGTGCCTACAATTACAGCGATGGTTCCTTTCAATCAGGAATTGGTAAAAACATAAACGATTTGTTTGATTCGCCAATCTTTAGAAAAGATTGGAATCAGTCTTACGATAAATTCCGTTTCGGATCAAGTTTCCAGTTAGGTGTCTCTTATAAGATATAATACAATGAAAGCAATTATAAAATTATTAGTTCTGTTTTTGTTTATAGGTATAAACACACAGGCACAGATAGATAATGTAATAGTAGAAAAATACTATGTAGCAGATGCTGCTGATATTGCTAATACAGATGGAGGTCAGTTACAACAAGGCGCAGTTACCTATCGTGTGTTTATTGATTTAGCTGCTGGAAGTAAAATCTCACGAGTATTTGCTGATTCATTGCATTTGTTAAAGATAAAGAGTACCCAACCGTTTTTTAATAATGATACATTGAATAGTTCAAATGGCGGTAGCTATGGTTTTAAAATAAATAAAAATGATTTATCCATTAGTACCGTGGGATTAGACAGTTGGATTAGTATTGGTGCTGCAACAAATAAGCATCATGGTATTTTAAAATCAGAAGATACCGACGGTACAATTGTAGGCGGAAGCAATAATCATCAAAATTTATTAAGCAATACAGATGCTACTGCAGGGCTACCGCTAACAACGCAAGATGGATTAATTTTATCTTCAGTACTAGCTACTAATTATCTGGCAGGAGGCGATATGCCAGCTATTGGTTCATTAAATGATTCAACAATTTTTGGAAGTGATACGGCAACTGCATTTATTACACCTAATGCAACGCTACAATATAGCGGTGGCTTATCAGGACAAGGAACAAGTAATAATGTATTAATCGGTCAATTTACAACTGCAGGCCAGTTAGAATTTGAATTAAATATAAGTGTTATTGATAGTAATGGTTCAACAATTAATTATGTTGCTGCAGGAAATGATACTACAATACAGAATGAAATTTTCAAATCATTCCCATTATTAAAGTATCCGCCACAATGCGGATGTTTAAATCCTAATTATATCGAATACAATGCACAGAATGCATGTAGTGATTCAACTAAATGTTTAAATCTTGTGCGACTAGGTTGTATGGATGCACTTGCTTGCAATTATGATCCAGACGCTAACTATTCAGTTCCTGAAATGTGTTGTTATCCGGGTTATTGTAATGATAGAGATATTGTATTCGTTTGTCCCGATATTACATCTGGAAATCGAATCATGAATATTTATCCAAATCCAGCATCTCAAAATATTACAATTGGATTAGAGGGAAAATTGAAAGTAGATAATGTTCATTTTTATATTATGAATTCATTTGGCAAAGTTGTTTTTGATTTTACAGAAGATAATCCAACGGATAATTGGTCGAAGAATTATTCTATCGCCAATTTAGAAAGTGGAGTGTACATTTTGAAAATGTATTCAGGTAGTGATGTTCAATCAAAAATATTTGTCAAAAATTAATTACTTGAAGTATGAACAGCAAACATAAAATAGTTAATTGGTTTTTTATATCTATCCTAGCTTTAGTTGTTTTAACATTTAATGCTTGTCAGGATGATGACGAACCAGTAGTGCCTGTAAATGAAACAGGAACTATGACTGATATAGATGGTAATGTCTATAAAACTGTTAAAATAAATGGTAAGTGGTGGATGGCAGAAAATCTGAAAGTAAAAACATTCAGAGATGGAACATCGATTTTAGATGGACAAACGGATAACAATTGGAAAGATACGTTATCAGCTTATTGCTTATATAACAACTTAGGCACAGCTCCAGGATTATTATATAATTCTTTTGCGGTATTAAATTCCAAAGGATTAGCACCACAGGGCTGGCATATAGCTACTGATGAAGATTGGAAAAATCTAGAACAATCACAGGGAATGTCGGATGCAACAGCTAATTTGTTTGGTTGGAGAGGAAGCGACGAAGCACAAAAATTAAAAATAGAGGGCTCGAAAGGGTGGGTACGCTATCTGGATTTATGGCCATCTAATGAATCCGGATTTTTAGCAAGTGCTGGAAGTTGTCGTTTGCCAAATGGAACCTTTGGTGATCCTGGACTACGTCATACAGGATTCTGGTGGACTAGCTCCATTGAAATAAATAGTAACGAACTTTTTTATCGTTACATGGATTATAAAAAGACAAACATCCTTCGTTCGCACATTGAAAATGGATATGGATTAAGCGTACGATGCGTCAAAGACTAACATTAAAATAAAAGAGGCCCTCAGGGGCCTCTTTTATTTTAATGTTAAGAAATGATTTTTAAAAGGATATGCACTTAACATTAAAGTGCCTTAATGATAAAGATTTCATAAGTTAATTTTTTAGTTAAATTTTAGTTGTCGCTCTACTTTTGTTTCAAGAAAATTTAAACCAAATTTATAAACCAAATGAAAAAACTAGTTACAAGAATTGCATTAGCAGCATCAGCTGTATTTGCATTGGCAACAACATCGTTTGCCCAAACGAACTTAGGAGCAGATTGCGGATGTCCATCCCTTTCATCTCGTTCAACTGTATTAATGTCATCATTAGCTACCTCAGGTGGAACAGGTGACGGAGAATTAACAGCTACAAATACAATTTTAGATTGCTCTAAATTGTATATTCTGGACAAGAAAATTTATGTACCAAGTGGAAAATCATTAACGATTAACCCAGGTGTTGTTGTTAAAGCTCGTGCTTATTCAACAGCGGATTCTGCAACTGCATTAACTGTATCAAGAGGTGGTAAAATTTTCGCTAACGGAACAGAAAGCTGTCAAGTAGTTTTTACTGCTGAAGCAGATCCAATGGACGGAACTTATTCTTTAGCTAACAAAGGTAAGTGGGGTGGAATTTGCGTAGCAGGAAAAGCAACAAACAACTTAAAGGTATCAGTAAATGGTCCATTCGCAGTTGGTACAGCAGGTAAAATTTGCACAGCTGATGGTCTAGGAACATTTGAAGGTTTCAACTCAACTAGCTACAAGGATCAGTTTGGTGCTGATTTAACTGCAGGTGAAACTTTTGATGATAATGACAACTCAGGTATTTTAACATATATATCTATTCGTTACTCTGGAGCAATCCTAGTATTAGGTGGTGAGTTAAATGGTCTTTCATTAGGTTCAGTAGGTCGTGGAACAACAATCGATCACATCGAGATTATTTCTTGCGCTGATGATGCTATGGAATTCTGGGGTGGTACAGTAAACGTTAAGAACTATGCTACTTTATTTGGTAATGATGATATGTTTGATTGGGATGATGCTTATTCTGGAAAGGCTCAATTTATTTTTGGTATTAAAGCAGCAGATACTACTGCAAGTGCTGATGGTGACAATGGTTTCGAAATGGATGCTGATGATCAAAAATCAAATATAACTCCACGTTCACATCCTATTATTTACAATGCAACTATGATTGGTAATGATAAGAAAGTATTATCATCTGATAACTCTGGTTTAGCTGCTATCGAAGCAAAGGAATTAACTGAAGGTGAAATCTACAATTCAATTTTCGCAAACTTCCGTTACGGCTTAAATTTAATAAAAGCAGTAGGAACAAGAACAGGTGGCTTTGAAGCATACCATAACTGGGCTAACACTGGTGGTAACAGTTCAAACAGCTTAAAAATTAAATGTAATGCATTCGTTGGTATGACTAAAGATTTCGCTATAGATAAAAACGGCGTAACAGCATTTGCTTCTACAGATACAGCACAGTTCTACACTACTGACTTAAACACAACTCAAACATCATTAACAGGATTCGTTCCAACATGGGCTGCAAACTTTACAACTAATGCTGTAACAACAAAGTTTGATGCGATTCCTAATCCACAAATCACTAACGCTGCTGGATGTCCTACAGCTCCTTATGATGGTTTCTATACTCCAGTATCTTACAAAGGTGCATTCCCTGCAACTGGTAAAAATTGGTTATCAAATTGGGCTTATACTCAATTAATCAATGTTACAAGTGGATTACAACCTTGTCCTACAGATATCAACGCTGACGGTATTACAAACAACGTTGACTTCTTACAATTATTAGGTCAGTTCAACCAGTCTTGTAATTAATCAAACAATATAAATCTATTAAGAATTTAATATATGAAAAAAATATTTAGTTTAATCTTCCTTTTAACTGCATTATTTGTAAGCAAATCAAATGCACAAAATGGATTAGAGAACGTAATCATCGAAAAGTATTACGTTTCTAATGCAGCAGATTCAGCTGCTAGCGCTGCTGCAGCTGGTGGTAACTTACGTGTTGGTTCTGTAACTTACCGTATCTATGCTGACTTATTACCTGGTTATAAATTCCAGGCATTATATGGTGTTGCGGCACATCCTTTAAACATCTCTTCTAGTACAACTTTCTTCAACGAAGAAAACTTTGGTGGAACAAGTCCTAATGGTATCTCTGCAGCTAACAACAGAAGAAATGCTGTTATGTTAGATTCATGGTTCTCTGTAGGAGCATCAAGTGCTGGTAAAATGGGTGTAATAAAAACAGAAGATACAGATGGTTCAGTAGGTAATGCAAACGGTGTTTTAGCAAACGCTAATGCTTCTGCCGGAATTGCTATCTCTATTCAAGACGGACAAATTGTTGCTACTCCTCAATCAGTAACGTTTGTAGGTATTAACAATACAGGTAATGGTGACTTAGGAGTATTTGATGCATTAAGTGGAGTAGGTGGAAGCTTTACAACTTCTAACGGTTCTATCGCGTCATTAAATGGTTCAACTGGTCCAACTTCAACTAACCGTGTATTACTTGGTCAGTTTACTACTACTGGTATCTTAACTTATGCATTAAACATTCAGGTTGGTACTCCAACAGGTGGTGTACAAAACTTCGTATCTTCAAATCCAACAGGAGCTGAAATTACAATTGCAAGTTTATCTGGAACAATTGGTGCGCCTAATGTATTACCAGTTGTTTCTTTCACATCTCCA
>Ga0114967_10003787_pt1 | contig 12333 bp, 13 predicted proteins | sample M_130628_MF_Meta_FD_92639 | JGI IMG/M metagenome (GOLD analysis project Ga0114967, IMG submission 92639) | Freshwater microbial communities from Lake Montjoie, Canada to study carbon cycling - M_130628_MF_MetaG | ecosystem: Environmental > Aquatic > Freshwater > Lake | place: Lake Montjoie... | reverse complement strand
GAATCGGGAAGGTGCGCTCGACACCAACACCGAAACTCACCTTGCGGACAGTGAAGGTCTCTTGAAGCCCACCGCCCTGACGGCGGATAACGGCGCCCTGAAAGAGCTGCACGCGCTCGCGGGTTCCTTCGACCACTCGGACGTGGACTTTGAGCGTGTCGCCGGGGCCGAAATGAGGCACGTCGTCGCGGAGGCTCTGGGCGTCGATGAGGTCGATGGCGTTCATTGAAGTGTCCTGGCTGCGATGCCCACCCGAAAGTGGGTCAAGAAGTGAAATCGGTACCGGGATCGGTAGCCCGAGGGAATGGTCATGCTAGGCGGAGCGCTCCCCGAACGGCAAAGCGCCGAATGACCCCTGTTCAGGCCCGCAGGTCGGGATCGGCCAACAAGGCCTGCTCCTCGTCGGAAAGACCCCCGCGGGCCTCGATGAGGTCGGGTCGGGAGGCCAGCGTCCGCTCGAGGGCCCGGGCCCGACGCCATTTGGCGATTCGGCCGTGATCGCCAGAGCGCAGGACCTCTGGAACGTCCATCCCCCGAAAGTCCGCTGGCTTGGTGAACTGCGGATATTCAAGCAGGCCGTCGCTAAAGGACTCGTCGCCAGCTGAAGCGGAATTACCCATCACCCCAGGCACGAGCCGCCCTACGGCCTCTAGGACCACCATGGAGGCCACCTCGCCGCCACCAAGGACGTAGTCACCGATCGAAAGTTCCCCATCGCAGAGATCTGTCCGAACTCGATCGTCAACTCCTTCGTAGCGGCCGCATAAAAGCGAGAACCCCCCGGAGCTCGCTAATTCCTCTGCCATGGCCTGATCGAGACGACGTCCGCCGGGTCCAAGTAGGAGCAGTGGTCGAGGCGGATCGGCAGCTTCGACCGAGGCATAAATCGGTTCGGGACGAAGCACCATGCCTGCTCCCCCACCAAATGGCGAGTCATCGACTGTGCGATGGACATCGGTGGTGTGCTCGCGCAAATCGTGAACGCGGATATCGAGGAGACCCTTCGCCGTCGCACGGCCCAGAAGACTTTGCCCCGCAAATCCAGACACCATGTCAGGAAAGATCGTGAAGACGTCGATGCGCACGGTTGCTTACTCCTCGTCGAGAAGTTCGAAGAGACCGTCGGGAACATCAACAACAAGGCGACCTTGCTCGTCACGTCCTTCGAGAAAGCGCAACGGGACCAGTGCCCCCGTATCGAGAACAAGCAGATCACTGGCTGGGTTGTCCTGTACCGCTTGCACCACACCGCGATCGGTGCCATCCGGTTCTACAACGGGAGACCCGATGAGTTCATGCACCCACAACGCGTCGGGGTCGTCATCTTCGAGAGCTTCGGCCGAAAGTACAAGACCAGAAATTGCTTCGGCCCCTTCTCTCCCGAACACGCCTTCGAAGGCCACGATCCACCGATGCTGATGCGGACGTGATGCAGTGATCAGAAATTCACGATCACCAGAGAACAGGCGCGTACCGGGAGCGACGCGACCCTTCTCGGTCGTAGTGAGCGCAACGACGACGTCGCCGCGCACTCCATGCGGTTTGTCGATTCGGCCGACCTCGAGGAGGTTCACCGGATCAGTCGAGGAACTCGACCTCGACATCGCCACCGTCACGGGCAGCGGCGGCGCGCACGACGGTGCGGATCGACTGCGCAACACGACCGCGCTTGCCGATGACACGACCCATGTCGCCAGGACCAACGTGCACGTTGAGTACAGACTTACGGCCGCGAGAGTCGAGTTCGATTTCGACGGCGGAAGGATCTTCGACGAGTTGCTGAACGACGTAGGTCAACACGGCCTTGGCTGTGGTGTAGTCGGGAGTTTCTTCCGACGCGTCGACGGTTTCGGCGACGTCGCTCACGATGCTGCGCCGGTGAACTGCTCCCAAGCGCCAGAGATCTTCAGAAGCTTCTCGACAACTTCAGTGGGCTGCGCGCCCTTCTGAAGCCAGGCAACGGCCTTGTCATTGTCGATGGTGATCTCAGATGGCTCGGTACGAGGGTTGTAGTGACCCACGATTTCGATAAAACGGCCATTGCGCGGCGAGCGCGCATCGGCGGCAACGACGCGGTACGTCGGCTGCTTGGTCTTTCCCATCCGCATGAGGCGGAGCTTCACCACGAGGTTTCTCTCTTCTGCTGGTCGTGCAAGAACGGAACTACGAACGTTTTCGGCCGAACCCATCGGGACGGCTGAGCGGCCTTCAATCGTGGCCCGCAATGCCGTCGCGGGCAAGTTGAGAACTCAGCCGAGGCCGAAGGGGTCACTTTCGGGACCGCCAGGAAGGCCGGGAAGGCGCAATCCGCCGCCGGGCTTTGACCCTCCCAAATCAGCCTCAAAATCCGGCAATCGCAACGGCGCCTTGCCCTTAGGGGCGACGCGACCGCCCCCAGCGGAGCGGCCACCCGGCCCCTTCGCTTTACCTTTGGCAACTTTGCGCCGCGACTTGGTGAGCCGCTTGGTTCCGGCCCCGCCCATGCGCTTCATCATCTTCGACATCTCTTTGAACTGTTTAATGAGCTCGCCCACCCGAGCTGGTTCCGTACCCGAACCAGTCGCGATTCGAACTCGACGGGACTGATCGATGAGATCAGGATCGACCCGTTCGGCCGGCGTCATCGAGCGAATGATGGCTTCCACCCGCGCGATTTCACGGTCGTCGATCTGCGCGTTCTTCACTTCTTTGGGGATACCCGGCATCATGCCGAGTACTCCCGAAATCGGACCCATCTTTTTCAGTTGCTGCATCTGATCAAGAAAATCTTCGAGGGTGAATTGGCCCTCAAGCAGGCGTGTCGCCGCAGCTTCTGCTTGATCCTTTTCGTAAACCTCTTCGGCTTTTTCAATCAGCGTGAGCATGTCGCCCATGCCCAAGATGCGTCCGGCCAGACGATCCGGATGAAACAGGTCGAAGTCGCGGAGTTTTTCACCAGTCGACGCGAAGGCGATCGGACGACCAACAACTTCCTTGACGCTGAGTGCCGCTCCACCGCGCGCATCGCCATCGAGTTTGGTGAGGATGACGCCATCGAGCTCGAGAGTTGCGTGAAAAGCTTCGGCGGTGTTCACCGCGTCTTGACCGGTCATCGCGTCGATGACAAGGAACGTGTAATCGGGATCGACTGCCCCGGAGATGCGGCGAACCTCATCCATCAGTTCTTCATCAATGGCAAGACGACCAGCGGTATCGACGATCACAATGTCGCGGCCGGTCTTACGCGCTTCCGTCAGCGCGCTTTTCGCGACCTGTACCGGATCAGTGTTCTCAGAAAAGACAGGAACTTCGATCTGACGTCCGAGCGTGCGTAACTGCTCAACCGCTGCGGGACGTTGAAGATCGGCGCCAACCAAAAGTGGATGACGTCCTTGACTCTTGAACCATCGGGCTAACTTCGCCGAGTTTGTTGTCTTACCCGAACCCTGCAAGCCCGCCATAAGAACAACGGTTGGAGGCTTTGAGTTATAGGTGATGCGAATGGTTTCGCCGCCAAGTGTGGCTGTGAGTTCGTCGTTGACGATCTTGACCATTTGCTGGCCAGGATTCAGCGCTTTCGAAACTTCTTCACCAACCGCTCGGTCGCGGATTCGCGCACAGAAATTCTTGACAACGTTGAAGTTGACGTCAGCTTCGAGGAGCGCAAGGCGGATCTCGCGCAGCGCTTCATCGACGTCGGCTTCGGAGAGTTTCCCTTTGCCCTTCAGCTTTCCGAGAACAGACTCAAACCTGTCTGAAAGTGACTCGAACATCAGGCTGCGACCTCATCGGTCGCGCCATCGAACGCGAAATCCGCGTCGTAGTCATGGCCGTGATCATTGTCGTGGTTATGCGACATCAGTCCGATCTGACGGCCGATGACAATGCCAATCACCACTCCAACGGTGACAGCGCCAATGATTTTCCAACCAAGGGCACGTGTGACCACCGCGCTTCCCTTCACCGGCAGCGCTCCGACTTTGAACCCAGCGCGGAAGGTAAGTCCGAGCGACGCAATAAGCACCTTCATGGGGAGGACGATCGCTTGCCAAGCAACGTGAACCGGAAAAGTTATGAGTTTTTTCATGCGAACAATGCCTCCACAAATTCATGTGCATCGAATGAAACAAGATCTTCGGCGCCTTCGCCCAGTCCGACCAATTTCACAGGAATACCAAGTTGATCGTGAATTGCAATAACGATGCCACCCTTGGCTGATCCATCAAGTTTGGTGAGCACCACGCCAGTGAGTTCAACAGCTTGAGTGAACTGCTTGGCCTGGACCAGACCGTTCTGGCCAGTGGTCGCATCGATCACGAGGAGTACTTCAGTGACGGTCCCATCGCCCTTATCGGCAACACGACGCACCTTGCTGAGTTCTTCCATGAGATTCACATTGTTATGAAGGCGTCCAGCAGTATCGGCAAGAACAAGGTCGATACTGCGGGCGCTTGCGGCTTCGACGCCGTCGAAAATCACCGCACTTGGGTCGCCACCTTCGTTTCCTCGAACAAATTCGGATCCTGCGCGTTCGGCCCACATTCCAAGTTGTTCCGCCGCCGCAGCGCGGAACGTATCGCCCGCCGCCATCAGAACTGTCCGACCCTCTCGCACCTCACGAACCCCAACCTTTCCGATTGTGGTCGTCTTTCCAACACCATTCACGCCAACAAAAAGCCACACGGTTGGGCCGGAATCACTCGACAGCTTGAGTTCGCGATCAAAGCCACTCAATCGATCGGCCATCTCGGCTTTGAGCGCGCCAAGAAGTTCCTCGCCATTCGAAAGGCCATCGGCCTTCACTCTCGCGCGCAGGTGATCAAGAAGTTCTTGAGTCGACCCAACACCGACATCGGCAAGGATGAGCGCTTCTTCAAGTTCATCCCACGTCTTGGCATCGATCTTTGATCGCCCTGCGAGCGAACCCATTGCGCCAGACAAAGCAGCACGGGCTTTCCCCAGCCGATCGCGGAAGCGAGGACGTTCTGCAATCTCTTCGACGACCGATTCTTCGACGACCGTTTCTTCAACAACCTCGTCTTCGACAGTTTCGACGACAACGCCATCGACAAGAACATGGGTCGCAAGATCGGCAGCGACCTCGGCTTCGACCAGCGCCGCGCGCTCTATCTCTTCAGGAGATGCAACGCGGTCGTCGACCAGGGTGCGGCGCTTCGACGGCGGTTCCAGAGACCCTCGGCGATTCCGAGGAGCAATGAATCCGAGTCCGACAATCAGGCCAAGGACGATGACGACGGCAACGATGATGAGAATCACAGTCATGGGCTCACGAGCCTAGTGGGCCGCCCTTTGGGCTCATCCGGGCGTTGCGGGACCGCTTGTTACTTCAGCGTGCCCAGCGTGACGTCGACATCGAGAACCTTGCCGTCTCGATTGATCTCGACGACAACCTTGTCGCCAGGGTTATAGCCACTGGCCATGCCCCTCAGTTCGTCAAAACTGCGCACCGGCACCCCGTCGACAGCAACGATGAGGTCGCCCGATTTAATGCCCGCCTTGTCAGCGGCGCCGCCGCTTGTGACGCTCTGGACATAAGCGCCAGCGCTACCCGACGGTGTCGTGCTCGGACCACTGAGCCCGAGTCCCGCTCGTGCCACGGTCTTGCCTGCAGCAAGTTGGTCCGCAACCCGCTTGGCGGTCGAAATCGGAATGGCGAAACCAATACCCGTGTTCTCACCCGTCTGGCTATAGATCGAGGAGTTAATGCCCATGATCTCGGCGTTGCGATTCGCGAGTGCTCCACCCGAGTTACCGGGGTTGATGGAAGCGTCGGTCTGGATCATGTTGATCACGACGCTCTTTTCATTGGGCACCGGACGGTTCACCGCTGAAACGATGCCCGAGGTCACGGTCTGTTCAAGGCCATACGGGCTACCAACCGCAACGGCAATCTGCCCAACGTGGGGCTTATCCTGCGCCAACTTCGCCGGCGGAGCTTGAAGGCCAGCAGCGCGAACAACCGCTATGTCGGTGCCGGTGTCGGCACCAAGAACCTGGCCCTTCACTGCAGTTCCGTGCGAATCGCGAACTGTCACCGTCGCCGAAGTTCCGACGACGTGCGCATTCGTGATGAACAGATCTGTGTCGTACGCAACACCAGAACCAAGACCATCACTCGTTTCAATCTGTACGACTGACGGGCTCACCATCGCCGCGACATAAGCAATCGGTTCTGAACCAGGATCGATAGTGACGGCAGTCGTGGTGACTTGACCATTTGCACTTGAGCTACGAACCACAGTCGTCTTGTTGTTGTCGATGAGCGATCGAATTCCGAAACCAAGGCCGAACAGACCAACGACAACGACGAGGGAAACGACAACGCGAAGGAACGGATTCGAGCGACGCGGACCAGACGAGTTCGCAGGGCGATCCGGAGGAGGTGTCGGTGCACCGCCCCACGCGTCGTTCGCTGGAATCGGCGCGGCTGGAATCGGCGCGACTGGCGCGGCACTTTCCCATGACGGAGGCATCGGCGCGGGCGTCCAACCGCTCGGCGGCGCGGGTGGCGTCGGAGGGGAGGGGGGCTGAGGCGGCATTGCGGGGGGCTGGTTATCCCAGGTCATAGAAATCGGCTCCTGCAGCGGGTTCGGAAAAGATCGTACGGACGCCGGGCGGCGAACGTGTGGGCAACGTACCGATGGACAGCGAAAGACGAACGAAAGTCAAGAAGAATCGTTCGCTTGGGTGCGATCTCCACTAGATCGCTGAGGTGCCAGGTGACGGTGGTGAAGATCGCGGCGGGGCAAGCGCCGGGAGCCACAGTGCGAAGGCCGAGCCGTGGTCAACCTGCGAAACGAGCTTGACCTCGCCCCCATGGGCCTCGGCGATCTGACGAACAATCGTCAAACCCAGTCCGCTGCGTCCTTGTTCACGACCCTCTCGTGAGTCGCCTCGCCAGAAACGCTGGAACACTCGCTCTTGGTCAACTAGATCAATCCCCGGACCTTGGTCTTCAACAGCCATCCACGCCCATGGCCCTTCGAGGCCACCGCGAAGTCGAACTGTGGTGCCTTCAGGTGAATACCGGATGGCATTGGCTAAAAGATTGCCGAGCGCCTGGCGCAGTGCAAGACGATCGCCCACTACCCACAAACCACCGAGCGCATGGTGAACAAGATGTACACCTGCCGCCGTTGCGGGTGCGGTGAATTCCTCAGCGGCCTCGTTGATGAGCAGAGCGAGGTCAACTGGATCGCGTTCGAGCGAAAGCGTTCCCTTCCGGGCGTAGACGAGCAGGTCATCGACCAATCGCGCCATGCGTTCAGATGATCGCTCCACCACTTCGGCTGCGTGTCGCAGTTCATCAGCACTGGCGTTGGGATCGGCCAGGGTTACTTCGAGATTTGTCCGGATAACGGCCAGTGGGTTTCGCAATTCATGACTTGCTTCATGGATGAACTGTCGCTGACCTTCGAACGCTTCATCGAGACGACCGAGCATGTCGTCGAACGTGTCTGCCAGTTGTCGTAGTTCATCATTCGGACCGCCAAGATCAATTCGTTGTTTGAGGTCGCTCGCTTGAATCTCACGAACCGAATTTGAGATTTCACCAAGTGGACGAAGTAATCGACCGCTCACGATCCAACCAACAATCAGACTGAGAAAGAAGAGTGCCAGCAATGCCCAAAACGAATAAACCCGCAACGCATCGAGCGCTCGTTCGTTCACTGCCCTCTGAACCAATTGAGCCTGATCGGGCTGGATGAATGTGATGCCGCCAACTTGAAACGCCATCGCCGAAATCTTCTGATTTTCTAGCGAATATTGCAGGCCTAAATAAATGCCACCCACAACAAGTGCAGCGAGTCCAAAGACAAGAATTGACCACACCGCGGTAAGCCGAAACCGGATCGATCCCATCCACGAAGGAAGGCGGCTCGAGGCTCGGTGCGAACGTGAATGCAGACGCGTCCGAACCGTACTTGTCGAGCGCGTTTGCTCAATCTTGACCTCGAGCGGATCGTGCGCTGGCGGTGGAACGTGTGGGTCAATCACGGGTCGAGTAACCGGTATCCAGAACCGATGAGCGTTTCGATAAGAGCAGTTTCGCCATCAAGCGAAACTTTGCGACGGAGCGTTCCGACGGTAACGCGCACGGTATTTGTAAACGGATCTGCGTGTTCATCCCACACATGCTCAAGCAATTCTTCTTGTGAAATGACTTCACCGGCATGGAGCATGAAGTAGCGAAGTAACGAGAATTCTTTGGCAGTGAGGTCGAGGCGACGCATTCCACGCTTTGCTTCGTGCCGTGCATCATCAAGCTCGAGTTCGCCAACGACCGTCACCGCAGAAACTGCCCGAGAATCACGACGAAGCAGCGAGCGCACTCGGGCGAGGAGTTCAGGGAAGGCAAACGGTTTGACCAAATAATCGTCAGCACCGTCATCAAGACCCGATACGCGATCGTCCAGACCATCGCGGGCGGTAAGCATGAGGATCCGCGGCTGAGGATCCGCAGTCTCTCGAACTTTGCGACAGACCTCGCGGCCGTCTATTCCAGGCATGGTGATATCGAGACACAGCAAGTCGTAGGTATTGATCATGACTTTGTCGAGCGCATCGGACCCATCGTTAGAGACATCGACCGCGTAACCCTCACGGCGCAAACCACGGGCCACCGCCTCGGCCAGCTCTACTTCATCGTCGACCACGAGCACTCGCACGGTGATGACGGTACCGCCCCTGACTCCACCGCCCATTGCACTCGGGGGCCCGGCATCGCCCCAAACGACCAGCGACAAGGTCTCCGCTCGGCTTTATGGTGTCCTTCGGTCCGATGTGGTCCCCTTCCCACCATGACTGCCACCCACAACGCCCCAACGTCCACGAATCCTTTCCAGGAGCCCCCGATGTCAGATCAGCCCTTCCCCCCAGCTTCCAACGAACCCGTGAACGCGACCGCCACCGAGGCCGCTCTTCTTGAATCGGCGCTCATGGAGATGAAGAAAGTCATCGTGGGCCAAGACCGTGCCATTGAGCGTCTCTTCGTAGGGCTCCTCGCTCGGGGCCACGTGCTTCTCGAGGGCGTTCCTGGCCTAGCGAAGACACTTGCGGTCGAAACGCTCGCAACGGTAATCGGGGGCGATTACAACAGGCTGCAGTTCACGCCCGACCTTCTCCCCGCCGACCTTGTCGGCACCCGAATTTTCCGCGCGTCGAACGAATCGTTCGATATTGAATGGGGTCCAGTGTTCGCCAACATCGTGTTGGCCGATGAAATCAACCGCGCTCCAGCGAAGGTGCAGTCAGCACTTCTCGAGGTCATGGCTGAGCACCAGGTTTCAATCGCCGGCACCACAAAGAAGGTTCCCGAACCGTTCTTAGTACTCGCCACACAAAACCCCATCGAGAGCGAAGGCGTCTATCCACTCCCCGAGGCACAACGCGATCGATTCCTCATGAAGGTCGTTGTCGGTTACCCAACAGCAGCAGAGGAAACTCAGATCGTGGCCCGCATGAGCGCGGGAGCACCAAAGGCTCAGCAAATTCTGAGTCTCGAACAACTCATTGAGCTGCAGAAATCATGCGACGCCGTGCATATCGCACCTGCGGTAGCCGATTACGCGGTTCGTCTTGTCCTTGCCACTCGCGAACCGGCCGCATACGGGCTTCCGGAACTTGCCGAACTCATCTCTTGGGGCGGAAGTCCGCGAGCATCGCTCGGTCTCGTCGCCGGCGGACGGGCCCTCGCCCTCATGAGGGGCCGCGCGTATGTCTTGCCTCAAGACATTTTCGATATCGCACCCGATGTTCTGCGTCACCGTGTGGTGCCGTCCTATGAAGCATTGGCGCAGGGACTCTCAGTCGAGCAGATCCTCGCCCGCCTTTTGTCGACTGTGCATGCGCCAGTCATTGCGCCGTCGCAGAACCCAACTGCCGTCGCCAGCCGGTGAGCGCTAAAAAAACGGCGGCCCCCTCAATTGACGGAACCCCCGCCGCGGAAATCCTCCGCCGACTCGAAATCACTGTCACCCGCCGTCTCGACGGACTCTTGCAAGGCGACCATCGCGGGCTCACCCCCGGGCACGGTTCCGAGCCTGGCGAGATTCGCGCCTATCAACCGGGTGATGACGTTCGTCGTATCGATTGGAATGTGACCGCCCGACTCGGCGAGACCCATGTACGTGACAGCGTCGCCGATCGCGAACTTGAAACGTGGATCCTCGTCGATGCATCGGCTTCGCTCGCATTCGGCACAGCAACTTGCGAAAAGCGCGACCTTGCGCTTGCCGGAGTCGCAGCAACTGGATTCCTCACTGCCCGCACGGGGAATCGAATCGGAGCCATGACCATCGGACCCGATGGCGCATCTCCACCGTTTCCGGCTCGATCGGGTCGCGTCCACATGCAAGCACTTCTGCGCCGCGTACTCAGTGCGCTCGACAACCCACAGCCGGGTCGTACCGATCTCACCGCTGGGTTGCGCCGAATTGCTGGCACCGCAAAGCGACGAGGACTCATCGTCGTTATCTCCGATTTCCTCGACCCAGGCCTCTGGGATACAGCCTTGCGAACTTTGGCGCTTCGCCACGATGTTCTTTGTATCGAAGTCGTTGACCCAGTCGAGCTTGTACTTCCTGATGTCGGAATGCTTGTTCTCCATGACACCGTCACCGGTCATGAAATTGAAGTCCCGACAGGCAATGCAAAGTTTCGCGAACGTTATGCACTTGCTGCGGCCGAACAACGGGCAGTAATCGCTTCACGAATCCGCACCACAAATGCTGACCATCTCGTGCTTCGTACCGACCGGGATTGGTTGCTCGACCTCGCCCGCTTCGTATCTCGTCGCCGTGATCGCATCGATTTGCAGTCACGTTCTGTCGCTCATGGCTCTGGAAATGTCGGAGCAATTGTCGGGGCGACCCTCACCACTGGAGCCGTCAGATGATGGGTATTTCGTTTCTCAGTCCATGGCGACTGTTGTTGCTTTTTGTCGTCGTCGCCCTCGGCGTCACCTACGCCGTGTTCCAGAAGCGGCGTTCCAAGTACGCAGTGCGATTCACCAATCTCGCATTGCTCGAATCGCTCGCCCCAAATCGACCAGGTTGGCGCCGGCACATCGCCGCAGCCGTGCAGCTTTTTGCGCTCGCTGCACTTGTGCTCGCTTTTGCTCAGCCAGTGCACGACGTGAAGGTTCCTCGAGAACGCGCCACGGTCATGCTTGCCCTCGACGTTTCGCTGTCGATGGAAGCAACCGATGTGAAGCCCAGCCGGATCGAAGCAGCAAAGGCCGCTGCCACCGCCTTCCTTGATGATGTTCCAAAACAGTTCAATGTGGGCCTCGTCACATTTGCGGGTAGCTCGAAAATTCGAGTCGCCCCAACAACCGATCGCCAACAAGTTGCGAATGCAATCGAGAATGCTCAACTAGCCGATGGAACCGCTATTGGCGACGCGATCAATTCAAGCCTTGATGCACTCGGCGATGTTCCGCCGGCACCCGACGGCGCAGCGGTTCCAGCGGCAATCGTGCTGCTCTCAGACGGCACCACAACGATGGGCACAGCGAACGCAACAGCAACAAAGCGCGCCTCTGATGAAGCCGTACCGGTTTCGACGATCGCTTTCGGAACAGCGACCGGCACCGTCACCCTTCCAAATGGTCAGAGTGTCAGCGTTCCTGTCGATGCACCTGCGCTGAAAACGATTGCACAGGAAACAGGCGGCAACTCCTACGAAGCGACCACACAGAACCAGTTGACCGACGTCTATTCAAAGATCGGTTCTTCAATTGGATTCGACGACGGGCAATCGTCACTCACCCAGTGGTTCATTGCGGCCTCGTTCCTCACGCTGGCAATTGCGTCAGGGCTGGCGCTGGCTTGGTCGAACCGACTGCCATAAGTCCGACGCTTACGAAGACACCTTTTCGCTGACGACCTTCGACGAACCACCCGACTGCATAGACACGCCATAAAGGCAATCGGCTGCTTCCATCGTGCGCTTCTGATGGCTCACGATGACGAGCTGAGCGTCATTACGGAATTCGGCAACGAGGCCAAGGAATCGACTGAGGTTCATGTCATCGAGGGCCGCCTCGACTTCGTCCATCACGTAGAACGGCGACGGACGACTACGGAATACCGCAAACAAATAAGCCAATGCCGTAAGCGAACGCTCACCACCCGAAAGTAGTGACAACTTCCGGACGTTCTTGCCTGAAGGCTTGGCCTCGACCTCGATGCCGGTGAGTAACAGATTGTCGGGCTCAGTCAGCTTCAGTCGACCCTGACCGCCTGGGAACAGTGTCTGGAATAACGATTCAAAGTTTGCAGCGACATCGGCAAAGGCCGCAGCGAAGACGCTCACGATTTCACCATCGAT
>Ga0114967_10003786_pt1 | contig 12334 bp, 8 predicted proteins | sample M_130628_MF_Meta_FD_92639 | JGI IMG/M metagenome (GOLD analysis project Ga0114967, IMG submission 92639) | Freshwater microbial communities from Lake Montjoie, Canada to study carbon cycling - M_130628_MF_MetaG | ecosystem: Environmental > Aquatic > Freshwater > Lake | place: Lake Montjoie... | reverse complement strand
TGGAATAATTGTTTGAATTGGATTCGTAGGCGGCATTTTCCCTTCATTCATTCCCAAAACAATAATCGTTTTGAAATCAAGCAAACGGGTTTCCAACAGTCCCATGATTTGCAAACCTTCGATTGGATTTCCATAATACGCCATGCTATCAGACATCCATTGCTGGTTGAAAAGCGTTTTGAAAGTGCGCAAAGCCATCGCAGGAATTCCTTCGTGGATGCAATTTTGAAAATCGATAATGGCGTGATCAAAACCTTCGATTAAGGCTTTTTCAAATTCTTCAAATTTCTCTAAATGTTTGTAAATTAATTGATTTAATTCTCTAATTGATTGCATTGCAAGTACCCAGTCGCCTTTCCAATCAGTGTAAAGTACGTCGACTATTTCTTGCAATTTAGGCGATAAACCCAATTTAGTAGGCGTTTGAAAAACGGTATTGAATTTCCGCATTTTTTTCTCTCGCTGATAAACTTCTTGCGTTTCCTTATCGGTCATGATCGCAATCATGAAAGGATGATTCCAGCAATTTATCAAATCTTTGTGGTAAGCGACCACGCGGTTGTATTTCAAAATTCCTTCTTGAATTCTAAAAATCAATTCCACCCAAGTGCGCAAAGAGCTGTTTTTTAATGGTAAACCCAAAGTGATATTCGCCTTTTTCGCTTTTGATGGAATGTTTTTTAACAAGGGAACAATCAAACTTTCATCAGCCAAAAGCACCATGGTTTCGTTCAATTGTTCGTCTTCCATGGCTTCCAACAAAGTGCCGACAACTTTGGCCTGACCCGTAGTTTGTGCGCAAGAAATAATTTCGATTTCTTTGGCTGCAGTCGCCAATGAATTTTGCACAAATGGCAACGTTTTGGTATCACATTCTTGCATAAAAGCACGCATAAAAGCGCCAGCTTCGTGGTTTTTATCGTCCAAGTAAAATTGATCCGCATCAATAAGAATGTGTCCGCGACCTTGATTTTTGAGTTGCTTAAAAATACTCGTTTCAGCTGGAGAAAGCGCATTGAAACCAGCAAAAAGGAAATGTGATTTTTGATTTTCTTTGAAAACGACATTAAAATTTTCTTGCAATTTGCGGTAAGCTTTGCCCATGTAAATGGTGTCGTTGGATTCCAATAGTTTGTTAAAATCAGTATAATAGCCCGGCAAACGATCCCAAAATTCCATGAATCTTTTTTGACTTTCGGACAAAGTTTCGTTCCCAAAACTCCAGTTTTCGAGTTCTTTAATGTCTTTTAGATTTCTGAAAAGAGCTTTGGAGGAAATCAAATACCTGTCCATTTCATCAAAATCGCTCAGGAGAATATTTCCCCATTTCATGAATTCATCGAAAGAAAAATCTTGTTCGGTTTTGGCATGTTTGGTATGAATTTCAAACAAACGAAGCATTAACCTGGCTTTGTCTAAAACAGTTTCAGGCGTCAATGATTGCACCCAACGGTAGATAGTGACAATTTTAGGCGACAAAATCGGTTTTCCGTAAGCTTCATAAAGCGCTTTTTGTAAATATTGTTTGGCTCTTTCAGAAGGCAAAACGATGGTCCAATCCTCCAAAGGAATTTCGTGGGATTTAATGTATTGCGCAACTTGATCTACGAATTTTATCATTGAAAAATAGATTTGATGCTAAAGGTAGAAAATTAAAGCTAGAAGAGATGTTAGTCAGGAGACATTAGACAGGAGACATTAGACAATAGACATTAGACATTAGACAATAGACATTAGATTTTAAGATGTTAGGATTTTAAGATATTAAGACTTTCAATTTTCTTGAAAATTTGAGATTATCTGAAGTTGCGAAGCAAAGAGTAAATCTAGTCTAATAGTTGCGAAGCAACGGGTCTTTTGTCTAATGTCTTATAGCGTAGCGGGTCTTTTTTTACTAGACATTAGACTAAAGACATTAGACTAAAGACATTAGACAGAAGACATTAGACAGAAGACATTTCAATCTGCAATCTGCTAATCTGCTAATCTGCTAATCTACAAATCTGACAATCTGCTAATAATCCAATCCAATCCCTCAAATCCGTGCATCCGTGGCATAAAAAATCCTTCCACCGCCGAAGTCAATCTGCTAATCTGCTAATCTACAAATCTGCCAATCTGCCAATCTACAAATCTGCTAATCTCCCAATCTGCTAATCTGCAAATCCAGTCTAATAATTGCGAAGCAACGGGTCTTTTGTCTAATGTCTAATAGCGCAGCGGGTCTTTTTTTAGATACTAGAATTGTTTCATTAAATTGAAATATTCAACGCTTTTTTTCAGTTTGTACAACGGTAGAGTTTCCATTAATTCTTTCACTTTTTCTTCGTCAACGCCCTTAAAAATTAAGATGGCTCCATTTCTTCCTTGTCTTAAGAAAAGATGTTCCAAAATTCCATCTTCTTTCCATTGGGCAACAACTTCTTGCTCATGCTTGATAATTTCTTGAAAATTTTCAGGAAGATTATCGGTGTCGATTGTTAAAATTGCTTGAATGCAGTTCATTTTTTATGTTTTAAATTGTTATTACTTGATTTTCATGCTAAAAATGGATAATCAATATATCCTTCGTCTTTTCCGCCATACATCGTCGCTCTGTCTGGTTGATTTAATTCTGCGTTTAGTTCAAAACGTTTTGGTAAATCTGGATTCGACAAAAATAATGTTCCGAAAGAAATAACTTTTGCAATTCCTTTTTCTAATTCTGCTTCGCCGGTTTCTTGGGTATAACCGCAATTTGCAATGACAGTATGTGAAGTCAATTTTCCAAAAGTTTCAACAGAATTTGCAGGATATTGTGGGAATTTATCAGCAGGAAAAGGAACATTCATGATGTGAATGTATGCCAAGGCCATTTTGTTCAATTCTGCAATTAGCAAGGTAAATTGTTCAACGGGATTTTGGTGAACGATGCTGTTGTAAGTACTCGTAGGTGAGATGCGAATTGCTGCTTTATCTTCGCCAATGGCCTCAACGATTTCTTGCATTATTTCCACCACAAAACGATTGCGATTCTCGTGATTACCTCCATATTCGTCGGTTCTTTGATTGGCACTTTCGGCTAAAAACTGATTCGGTAAATAACCAAAAGCCGCATGAAGTTCTACTCCGTCAAATCCAGCTTCCATGGCATTGATTGCTGCTTGTTTGTATTCTTGCACAATGCCTTTTACTTCTTCAACACTTAATTCTCGTGGCGTTTCATAGTCCTTCATTCCCTCCATCGTGAAATGCTGTTGACCTTCAATCGCAATGGCAGAAGCAGAAACTGGTTGCTCCCCGCTTTTTACAAGCGAGTGTCCAACACGTCCTGTGTGCCAAAGTTGCGCATAAATAACGCCTCCTTTTTGGTGAACTGATTCTGTCACTTTTTTCCATGCGGCAATTTGCTCAGCGCTATAAATCCCCGGTGTTTGCGGACTTCCTGTAGCTTGTTTGGAGATGTTGATTGCTTCGCTGATGATCAAACCTGCACTCGCTCTTTGTGTATAATATAAAACTGCTGATTCGCCAACAATTCCATCCATGCTCGCACGACTTCTTGTCATTGGCGCCATTGCCATACTGTTGTTTAATGTGTTTTTTCCGACTTGTACTGTTTCTAATAATTTCATTTTACTTTTTTTGAACATTGATTTGCAAAATTATACTCTTTACTTTACTTTTGCAAGTAGGTACACGAATGTACAGTAGTACCCTAAAGTAAATTTATGCACAAAATCAATAAGTTATGACTAAAAATAAAATTGCTATTTCTGAAAAAACTTGCAGCTTGAAAGAAGTCTTAGATATTATAGGGGGAAAATGGGCAATGCCGATAATTTATCATTTATCCTTGGGCAAAATGCGGTTCAAAGAATTAGAAAGAAGCGTCGAGGGAATTAATACGAGAATGTTGGTCAAGGAATTGAAAAACATGGAAGCCAATGCCATTGTGACGAGGGAAGTTTTTGCCACTGTGCCACCAACTGTTGAATATGCCTTGACAATCAAAGGAGAAAAATTATTGCCTAGTATTGTGTCACTTCATAATTGGGGTCAGGAGTTTATGCTTTGAAAGACTATTAGAATCAAGATGTTATACTTTAGACTTCAATCGGCTTGGTTATTTTAGAAAAGCTTGATTTTAAATGACTGAATTATCGAGGAAATTGACAAATTGTTACACAATTGACGTTTTAACCACATGAAATTAAACCTACAGCTACAAAATGAGTCTTAAGTTCAAAAAACAAAAACGCAACTTTTTAGCTTTAATGAGATAAAAACTTTAATTAATGTAAATCTTTAGTTAGCTTTGTTACCTATTACTCACTACATCATGGCAAAAAACATTAGATTAATTATTTTTTTAACTCTCATAAGTGCTCCTAGTTACAAGGCACAAATAATGGTTATCAAAGGTGCGATTGTGAAGTTTAATGCTGGTGCTATTGTTTCATCGCATGGTGGGACAGATGTTCTAGACGCTGCGACGCTTACGAATGATGGTACTTTTAAAATATTTAAAAATTCTACTTTACCCCAAAGTGGCAATCTACTTTTAAATACTGCTTCCACGGCAAATGGCAACGGTTTTTATTTAATTGAACAGGATTGGATTAATAATGCCTTTTTTAATGCGAATAATAGTACTGTCGAATTATTCGGAAACACACAACAATTTATTACAAGTACAAATAGCACATTTACAACATTTAACAACCTTGTATTAACTGGAAATGGTTCGGTTAATGATCGTAAAAAGTCTTTATTAAATGTTGATGCTTTTATTTCTGTTGGTGGAATATTAACGCTAAATGATCGGGAATTAGAAACTCAAGTCAATGACATGGTTGTTTTGAATCCATCAATAAATTCTGTGAATAATAACAACACATTCGGTTCAGAAGGATTTGTCAGTAGTATTGCTCCAGGTTATCTTTTCAGGAATACAAATTCTACTAATACCTATTTATTTCCTGTTGGGTCAAGTGCTGGCACATTAAGATACCGACCACTTTTAATTACCCCAAAATCAGCTTCAACTGAAGAATATGCTTCCAGATTGAATAATTTTAATCCGGACAATGATGGTTTTTTCAGAATTCAAAATGATGGAAGTTTTATAAATCTCAATGACCAGTTCTACCATTCAATTGAACAAACAAATGGTACAAATAATGTTAATCTAGAATTCTTTTATGTCAATGCCATAGATGGTGATTGGAGTTCAACTGCAAATTGGACTGGTGCGCTTTGGGAGAATATGGGAGATGTCAGTTCAGGAATTTCCGGAGGGTTTTCCTCTATCTTGAAAAATGATTGGCCCATTAATTCGACTATTTCTCCTTATGTTTTGTCCAATTTAGGAGATGAATTCACTATTCCAAATGTTTTTACACCTAATTCAGATGGAGTGAATGATCTATTTCTTATAAAAGCAAAAAACATCGCCGAATTTAATTTAGTTATTGTCAATCGTTGGGGAAATGTTGTATTTGAAACATCAGACGTTACTGTGTCTTGGGATGGTAAATTCAAAAACGTACTTTGTACAGAAGGCACCTATTTTTATAAAGTAATTGCAAAATCAAACAATAAAACAGAATACAAAAAGCAGGGTTTTGTGAGCCTGCAATATTAATTTCAATAAACTAAAAATCATTTTATGATCAAATCAATCTCATTAATCGCTTTACTCTCCATTTTCTCTTTCTATTCTTTTAGTCAGAATAATGTTGGTATTGGAACACTAACACCAGACCCAAGTTCAGTCTTAGATTTAAGAGCAAGCGATAAAGGACTCCTAGTGCCACGGATGACCACAGCGCAGCGTATTGCGATTGCTTTACCAGCAAATGCATTGATGGTATACGATACAGATTTTGCTTGTTTCTACTATTTCGTAACGGCAACAGGTTGGCAGAATTTATGCGCTGGAACAGGAGGTGCAACTGGACCAGCAGGGCCAGCAGGAGCAACTGGACCAGCAGGGCCAGCAGGAGCGACTGGTGCAACTGGTGCAACTGGAGCGACTGGTGCAACTGGTGCAACTGGTGCAACTGGAGCGACTGGTGCAACTGGACCAGCAGGTGCGGCAGGAACAGATAGCCAAACATTAAGCTTGGTTGGGCAAACCCTTTCAATAAGCGGTGGTAATTCAGTAACATTGGCAACTTCTGGTGGTGGCAATACCTTAGATCAATCATACGATCAGGGTGGCCCTGGACTTGGCCGAACTATTACCTCTGACGCAGGTGCAGTGCAGATAAATAATTCAGGAACAAATACAATAGGACTGCAAATAAATAGTGGTGTAAATAATTCAACAGCCGTTTTATCGAACATAACAGGCAGTGGTGTTGGATTCAGAGCAGAAAGCACGAATTCTGCGAATACTTTTGCCGCTATTCAGGCCAATACTAACAGTTCTGGCGCAAATAATTCCGCAATTTTAGGGAATAATTCTGGCGCTGGATTCGGCGTTTCTGGACAAATACCTGCAACGGCAACAGGATTTGCTGGCGTTTATGGTTCAAATTTACGAACCACCGGAGGAACTGGTGTGCAAGGAATTGGATATAATGGAGTTGTTGGAGAAACCAATTATGGAGAAGGTTTTGGACTTTATGGGAACAATACAGGTACAACTGGTTTGGGCATTGGAACTTATGGTCTTGGGTTTACTGGAGTTTATGGACAAACGACAAATGTTACACTTGGTTGGGCAGGATATTTTACAGCTGATTTAGGTGTTGATGGTGCCGGCTACGCACTTGGAGGATGGATTAATGCATCTGACCGCAGACTAAAGAGCAATATTATTCCAATTCAAAATGCATTACAAAAAATAACATTGTTACAAGGAACTCACTATACTATTACTACAAAATCAAAAAATCTAAGTGGTGAGATCGTTAAAACTTCAAAAGAACAATTCGGCGTAATTGCACAGGATCTCGAACCAATCTTTCCTGAGATGGTTAAAGACAAAGCACTTTTTAGTAATACAGGTGATGAAACATTGTACAAAACCGTTGATTATATTCAATTGGTTCCAGTTATGATTGAGGCAATCAAAGAATTAAACACGGAAATCGAAGCATTGAAAAAGCAACTGGAAGAGTTGAAGAAAAAATAATTTCATGCAATTTTTGTACGAACAATGTTCGCATCAAAGAATATTACTATGTTGGTAAATGGGCGTTCTTTCCAGAAAGTTCTTTGGTTATCTCAAACTCAATCCTGCAAAATGCGCAACAAATCATTGTTTAAGTAATACATTTCTTTTCCATCCGCTTTGGGCGATAAAATCCCTAAATCAATCAATTGTTGGGTGTATTTTGAAATAGTTGTTCTGCTTTTTGATCCTGTAATTTCGCCTATTAACCGCTGTTTTACATAGGGTTGAGAAAACAAGGCTTGATTGACCTCTAACGTGTACCATTTCAATTTTGTTTTGGCATATTGATAAGTTGCATCCATTTGGAGTATAATTTCATCTATCAACTGATTGGTGTGAATCGCCGTTTTTTCCACCGCTGTAAGCATATAAATGATCCAAGACTTCCAATCATTTCTTTGTGTAACTCCTGAAAGCGAATAATAGTAATCTTCCTTATTTTGGATTATATACTTGCTCAAATATAAAATCGGATGCGAAAGCAATTGTTGATCAACCAAATACAGTAAATTCAAGATTCTTCCCGTCCTTCCGTTTCCATCTGTAAATGGATGAATGGCTTCAAATTGGTAATGTGCAATCACCATTTTAATAAGTGGATCGACATTTTGCTCTTCATTCAAATATTGAAGTAAATTTTCAATTTTTTGTTCTACAATTCCTTCCCCTCGTGGCGGTGTATAAATAATTTCGCCAGGTCGCAAATCACTTTCTCCTCGTCTGATTACAATTTGAGATTGTGGCGATCTAAACTGTTGTGTCGTTTCTTTTACCTTTTGAAAAATGCTGATTAAGATCTCTTTGTCAATTCCATTTCGAGCCTTCACCAAATTATATCCTTCCCACATTGCTTCTCTATATCTCAAAACTTCTTTGGTTGAAGGATTTGCATTTTCCTCCTTCACTGACTCAGAAACCGCCTTATACAATTCATCCTCAGTAGTAAAAATATTCTCAATTGCTGTTGAACTTTTGGCTTCCTGCAAAGAAATTGTATTGACCAACATCGCTGGATTTGGAATTCTCCAAATGTTTTTATTTAATTCAGCCAAAGCCCTAGAAGCCAGACCCCATTTCATCAGCACTTCTTTATCTAAATAATCATCCGAAATGGGTAATTCGGGCAGTGTGTTGTATGGAATAATTCTATCAAACTGAATTTTACTACTCATGTCCATTTTTTTAGATTATTTGTACATGTGACAAATATATGTACATTTTTTTGAATTTACACACCTCATGTCCATTTTTATTCAAAATATGGACATGACATGATAATCTGTCCAAAACTACTTCCTATTTCTCCTCATCTAAAAATCAAATAACCACAATAAATTTCTATTTTTGAGCATAAATTTTATGCGATGATTACACCATTTAACGATGAATATTTCATGAAACAAGCGTATCAAGAAGCTTTGAAAGCGATTGAAATGGGTGAAGTACCTGTTGGTGCGGTGATTGTTGCCAATAATCAAATCATTGCCCGCGCCCACAATTTGACAGAACAATTGACCGATGTCACAGCACACGCAGAAATTCAAGCAATCACTGCCGCAGCCAATTCTTTGGGAGGAAAATATTTGCATGGTTGCACGCTGTTTGTCACACTTGAACCTTGCGTGATGTGCGGTGGCGCTTTGTATTGGTCGCAAATTGACCGTGTGGTTTTTGCGGCAAGAGATGAAAAACGCGGCGCTGGAAAATTAGGCGAAAGTATCTATCATCCAAAAACATTGATTTCAAACGGAATCATGGAAAATGAATGCAGCGAACTGATGAAATCTTTCTTCAAATCGAAAAGGTAAATTAAAAAGCAAATTTAACCTTATTTTTCTGCTTTTTAATTTTAGATTGAACCGTTTAACAGAGTTTACCTTTTTAATCCAAAACTTTGTTTTACTTTGCGATTTCAAAATTGAAAAAGTATGGCTTTGAATATCGATTTACTCGCAAAAATATGCAAAACACCAGGAGCACCAGGATTTGAACAAAAAGTTCGCGCTTTGGTCTTGGAAGAATTGGAAGGTTTGGTTGACCAAGTTGAAGTGGATAACATGGGCAATGTTTACGCCATCAAAAAAGGAAAATCAGACAAAAGAGTGATGATTGGCGCGCACATGGACGAAATCGGTTTCATGGTGACACACATCGACGACAAAGGATTTATCCGTTTTCACACTTTAGGCGGATTTGACCCAAAAACATTGACGGCACAACGCGTAATTATTCATGGAAAAAAAGATGTTATTGGTGTGATGGCATCCAAGCCAATACACGTGATGACACAAGATGAGCGCAACAAAGTGGCCAAATTATCTGACTATTTTATCGATACTGGTTTGACACCTGAAGAAGTAAAAGATTTGATAAAAATTGGCGATTCTGTAACCCGCGAACGTGAATTCATTGAAATGGGTCAATGCGTCAATTCAAAATCTCTAGACAATCGATTGGCAGTTTTCATCTTGATTGAAATGTTTAAAAACCTGAAAGGAAAAGAAGTTCCTTACGATATTTACGGCGTTTTCACGGTTCAGGAGGAAGTTGGAATTCGCGGAGCAAATGTTTCCGCCTTAAAAATCAATCCTGACTTTGGATTTGGATTAGACACAACGATTGCATTTGATTTACCAGGCGCTGCACCACACGAAATGATCACCAAATTGGGTGAAGGTACGGCAATTAAAATCATGGACGCATCGACTATTTGTGATTATCGAATGGTTGAATTCATGAAAAATACCGCTGACAAACACAAAATCAAATGGCAACCAGAAATTTTGACAGCTGGCGGAACTGACACAGCAGGAATTCAACGCATGACACAAGGAGGCTCGATTGCTGGCGCAGTTTCAATTCCGACGAGACATTTACACCAAGTAATTGAAATGGCAAATAAATCAGACATTCAAGCAAGCATTGATTTATTGACTGCCTGTGTTTCAGAATTAGATCAACACGATTGGAAATTTTAGACGAAAAAATGGCCCTAACTTGAAAACAAGTTAGGACCATTCTATATTTTAGCTACTACAATAAATTCCTATTGCAATACCACTCTTCTGGTTGTAAAACCTTGATTAGTTTCAATTTTAATCAGATAAATTCCATTCGAGAAAATCGAAGTTTCAATTTGATGATTGAATTTTGTGTTTGCAACAAATCCTTTTTGATAAACAACTTTACCATCCAAAGAAATAAGTTGTACACTTGCTGCTGAATTTAAGTTGGTTTCAAAATCAACAACCAAAACATCTTTCACAGGATTTGGATAAATTGTCAAATTGTTGGCCGCATTCACGTCCTCGATACCAGCGCAACTCTCCACAGTCAAAGTTTGACTTGCACTTGCTGTACAACCTTCTGCACTCGTGTAATCATAGCTGATATCTTGTGTTCCAACTCCAGCAATTGCAGCGTCGAAATTTCCACCGTTTACACCAACTCCAGAATATGTTCCACCAGCAGGGCTTCCACCAGACAAAGCAAAAGCAGCTTCATCAACACAAACTTTTGACAGGATATCCAACGTTACGATCGGTGCAGCATTCACAGTAATTGTTGTACTTGCAGAATCAGAACAACCATTCAAATCAGTGTAAATGTAAGTAACCTCTGTGCCTGTTGTGGCAACACTTGCATCCAAAATTCCATTGGTGATTCCATTTCCAGAATATGTTCCTCCAGCCGGAATACCTTGATTAAGTGAAACTTGATTTTGATTGTCACACAATCCAGTAATGTCAGCAATTGAAACTGTTGGATTTTGAAAAACATTTACGTTCGCAATTCCAGATCCAATATTAGAGCAAGTTCCATCAGTTAAAAGCGTAACCGAAAAAGCGCCATTCGCCGTTGCATCGATTGAATATGAATTCGAAGTATGACCCATAATCATCACAGGATTTGTTCCATCGGTATAGGTAAAATCAAACGGAGGATTTCCAGTAAATGTAATTGATACGGTTGCAGAACCCGTAACTCCTATTGCATTACAAATCGTTCCGCCGCCAGAAACTACAGCTGTTGGTTGCGCATTAATCGTAATTGGATAAGTATCTGAAAATGCAGGACAAGAACCAGCTGCGCCAATTGAATTGGTTACCACAAAAGTTCCTGCTGCACTTGTTGTCAAATCGATTTCTCCTGTTGAAGCATTTATTGACAATCCAGCTGGAGTAGCAGAAAACACGCCAGAACTTGCACCAACAGCTAACGAAGGAACAGGATTACTTGAACCAGTGCAATAAGCAGCATTTGGAAAACTGAAAGTTGCGATTGGATTATTTGTAATCGTTAACGTCTGCGTTGTACTGTTTGCACAAACCACATTCGTGCTATGGGTAATTGTATAAGTTTCCAAAGCACTATTTGCGATGTCAATTTCTCCTGTTGTAGGATTGATTATCAAACCAGCTGGAGAAGCACTGTATGTTCCCACTAAACTTTCAGTTGGAGTAACATTGGCACTTCCAGCGCAATAAGTACCGGATGAATAATTAAAACTTGAATTATCCAAAGCCGCTTGTGTGACAGCAACCGCATTTGACAAAGGAGTAAGACATCCATTATTGTTTGTCGTTTGCGCGGTATAACTTCCAGGCGTTGTTGCCGTGAATGAACTTGTGCTGACACCCAAATTGGTTGTTCCATCAAACCATGCAAAAGTACCAGATTCCGTAGCGTCTAATTGAACACTTCCACCCACACAAATAGCAGTTGCACCAGCAGCAGAAACCACAGGAGCTGGAGCAGGTAAAGATAAAGTTGCGATGTAATCGTTGAATGAATTACAAGCGTATCCAGAAAAAACATTCGGTGTAATAAAAGCAACATACGTTCCAGTTGCAGTGAAATTATAAGAAACAGATGCACTTTGACAAGCGTTTGAAGTAGCCGTAGCTAAAGCAACAGGCGATGCACAATTTGTGATATCCAAGAAATAAATCAAAAATGGAAACTCGGCTGAAACATTGAAAGTAGCAACTCCTGGCGTATTTATTACAAAAGAGTACCAATCAGTATCTCTGTTTGTGCCATTGTTCCAAGCCTTTCCAAAAACAGTTTCGCCACAAGCCAAAGATTGATAAGCAGGCGTAGTCATATTACAACCACCGTTTAAGTCTAGACCACAAGTTTCAGTTTCAATACTTGAACCTACCGGTT